>Ga0154952_124_pt1 | contig 37837 bp, 40 predicted proteins | sample RifCSPhighO2_01_FD_105920 | JGI IMG/M metagenome (GOLD analysis project Ga0154952, IMG submission 105920) | Candidatus Giovannonibacteria bacterium RIFCSPHIGHO2_01_FULL_45_33
CCAAAAATCTTTTGTTTCTCCAATCAGGCGCTCATCGAGCTTTCCGTAATTATGCCAATTTGCCGTATCGCAAAAAACGCAATTTTCCATTATTTTATTTTTATCTTTTCGTAGATTAGCATATCAATAAAAAAAGAACAAGCCCGCGCGTTATGCGGGGCTTGGCATGTTTCCTTAGATTTTATCGATGCGGTGCATTGCCGAGATACTGACATGCTTATGGGATAACTTTTTTTGAGGCATAGCTGACGTAAAACCATTAACAATAAAGAGTTTCTTTTGTTTCTTGCCGATTTTCTTGTTTTTGCTGGCCATTTTAATACTCTCCCTCTGCCTAGCAATATAACAGATATAACTTAATATGTCAATCAAAAGAAAAAGCCCGCGCGTTATGCGGGGGCTTTTGATAATCATGGCTAATATCGCCATGGAAGCTTGGCTTCTTTATTAATTTCCTTGCACAAATCAAGCACGTCATCTGTCATGATCTTGTCGGCAAAACAAATCTTCTCATCTGCAGGATGCATCCTGTTGTCAAACTCAACTTCGCTGTAGAGCAGACGGTCATCTTCGTTTTTAACGACGAGCACATTCGCAGTGCCCTGGTCTACTACCTTGTCCAAATGGCTTTCAAAGCGCGTATCTTTGACCTGAGCTCCTGTCATGACGCCCAAGGCAGTACGTCCGAACTTTGAGACGTGCGCCGCGGCCGCTTCATGGAAATTCGCCACATCGGCCAACACAAAACCTTTGACACTCTTGTCCTGCAACACTTTGTTCACGAAACCGAAAAATTCGCGCCAGATAAAATTGATAACATCCTGGATGCGGTGGCTCTTGTTTTCGGTGCGTGCTTTATATGGATGCTTAATGGCAACTGCAAAACCGTGGGTTTGCACCATAAAGCTTTCGCCTACGCGAATAACTTTCCGATCAACCAATGACTTCGCGTATTCGTGGCTCACGTCCAGCTTTGCCTCGCGGCAAAGGGCCAAAAGACCGTCTACCAACTGAGCCTTAAGGGAGTTTTCGAACTCTCCCAAAATCAGGGTATGCTTTTGGAAATATTTCCAGCCGGAATGGTTGCCCGCCTGAAAAATATATGTGATTACACAACGCTCGACAATCTCTTCAGCTTTCAGGGCGCTTTTCTTGAATTCTTCAGCATGTTTTGCCAGCCGCAAACTGAAAATGTCCAGAATATTCTTGCGGCGGACGGCTGCCAACGTCAGTTCCTGCTTGTCGTAAGCAATCATTGTCGGCAAAAGCTCGCCGTTGTACTCGTACGCATGGGCGATGCCCTGGATACCATCTCCGTTTTCCACCAGAATGTCAGAATCAGCGGCGTTCACCGGCAGATAATGAAGATTGGTGTTGTAAAGCGTTTTCAAACATCCGCAATGAAAACAAGAGGTGACCGTTTCCCGCAAAGTTTTGGAAACCTTGAAAAGCTTTTCTAGCGAAACATCGGTTTGCTGCAAATAGCTTTCGCTGATCGCGTATTGGTTAGATTTCTTGTTGAAAAGGACCATTTTTTTCTGAATCAGCTTTTGCAATACCTGCAATATACTTTCCTGCGTTAAGTGTTCTACCGAATTTTTTTCGGCGTACACGTAATTCCTGAATACGATTGTTTTAAAGCTCGCCGGGGACGAAGCCAAGGCAAGCAATACGCTGCGTTCGGCAGGTGATGCGTCATTCGGAATGGCCATACTTCGTTCATTGAAAATGGCAGGCCGGAGATCGTAGTTGCCCCAGATAATCCGTTTCCGGTCTTTCTCAACAACTACTTTGATTACGGTACAAGCAACCATATTTTCCGTGGAACGCTGTTCGTTTAACTTATGAAGAGTAGGCACGGAAATACAGGGCACTCCTTCGTAATAAGGCAGGTACACGGCGGTGCCGGTACAGCCAACAAGAAGAAGATCCGGCTTCGGCGACTGGGTACGACCGACAAAACCATTGATGAGACGCTGCATAAAACCGGAGATGATTTTGTAGTACCAGGGCTGTTGTTTGGGCAACACCACGCGGATTTCTTCAAAACCTTTGAGTAAACTGGGGATTTTCGGTTCCGGATCATAAGTCCCGTCTTCCTGAATTCCGATCAGGCGGATGTCTTCCCGCAATTCAGCCAGACGCTCAAGAATCTCCACGCCGATTTGCAGGTCATAAACGTCCTGCGCAATAGCGATGTGGTAATTCACGTCAGGAATCTCAGGCAAAAGCGACTTTAGCTCCTGCGCATGACGCTCGACAAATTCGTCGTGAAATTCATCGCGGAAGCTTTCTTCCTCGAACGATTCGGCTTCTTTAAGAAAAGCCGCGACTTCCTTCTGCAGATTCTTTGCTTCCGTTCTTAAAGTTTTGGCTCGGCTTCTTTCGTTTTTCCGATTGGAAACTTCCGCTTTTGTGGCCCTTTTGTTCAGCTTTTTAATCAGCTTATCAACGGCCTTTGCCTTATGCGTAAGTTCCTGCGTATGTGCCTTGAGTCCGTCGAGGTCGTGCTTTAAATGCACGCTGTATTCCCTGGCAAGCGCCTTGCCGTCAACGGTATTTCCGGCGATTACCACGAAAGGAACTTTATGCTTAATCGCGACCTCGCTCATCAATTTCAAAAGATATTGGCGGTGGTTGGTCGGATAATTAATTCCTGAAATCGCTACAAAAGTAACTTCATTGCTTTTGTGATCCATATTTTCTCCTTTGGATATCAAAAAACCATATTCTAATTATAAGAATATGGTTTTAAATAAATAATGCAAGGTTGCCAAATCAAAATTTTATGTCATGAGGGTTGGACTCACGTTTTCCTTCCTGGCTTATTTCCCACCAGATTATCTGATCATGCAGAGATGCGATATCAGAAGCGCCCAAATAGTTCATCGATTGCTTAAGCCAGCCCATTAATTGGTCCAGGATTATTTTTGCACTGCCTGTGTAGTTCACAAGACCGGTTTCTCCTTCTTCGGCGATGACAATATCGGCCTGATAGCCGTCCTTTTTCATTTTATCCTCTTTAGCCTCCCTGGAAGCCTCTCCCCGGTAATTTTTGTAGGCTTGACCGTTTTTAATAATCCGCTCTCCCGGCGCTTCGTCTGTTCCGGCCAGTAAGCCGCCTATCATCACCGAAAACGCTCCGCCAGCAAGAGCTTTCGCCATGTCCCCCGAATTTTTTATTCCTCCGTCGGCGATGACCGGAATACTGTATTCCCGTGCGACTTCGGCACATTGAAAAATTGCGGATAATTGCGGTACTCCTACTCCGGTCACAATGCGTGTTTTGCACGAAGAACCCGGCCCTATTCCGACTTTGACCGCGTCTGCTCCGGCCTCAATAAGATCACGCGTTCCCTGCGGTGTCGCAATGTTTCCGCCGATTATATCGATTCCGGCATATTTGCCTTTAAGGGTTTTTATCATCTGCAGTTCAAAAGTGTGGTGGCCGTGAGCAATATCCACGACAATTGCGTCAACCCCTGCGTTAGCCAGCGCCTTTGCTCTCGGCAACGCGTCAATTTCTCTTACGCCTATTGCCGCGCCGGCCAAAAGCCTGCCTTTCCGGTCTTTGGCGGCAGAAGAAAGATTTTCTTCACGCAAAATGTCTTTTAAGGTTATCAGTCCTAAAAGCGTTTTTTTATCATCAACCAACGGGAGCTTCTCTATTTTGTTCTTAAACAGGATATTCTTGGCTTCCTGCGGGGAAACCGACTTGTCTGCCATGACAACTTTTTTTGACATGACGTTTTTAACAGCGTTTTCCCGATTAGCACAAAACAAGATGTCCCGGCGGGTAATTATTCCGATCACTTTCCTGTGCATATCAACAACCGGCAATCCGGATATATAATGCTTTTCCATAAGTTCAAACGCGTCATTAACAGTCAGATCCGGAGATATATGCCACGGATCGGCAATGACGATGTTTTCGGCGCGTTTTACTTTCCGCACTTCTTCCGCCTGCTCCTCAATCGGCATCCAGCGATGGATTATTCCTATCCCGCCGGAAGCGGCCATGAATTTCGCCATTTTGTGTTCCGTAACGGTATCCATGTTCGCCGAGACGACAGGGATTTTGAGCGTGATATTTTTTGAAAACAGAGTTTCCAGCTTAGCGTCGTTTATCGACTGACCGGACAATTTCGGCTCCATCAGAAGATCATCAAAAGAATAACCTTTTTTAATTATCTGCATTTTATTTCAAGCCTCCAAAACGGATTATAGCCCAAATAAAAAAGAGCTCAAAGCGCTCTTCTGTTCAGTAAGGAGTGGATGTCCACCAGCAATATATGCCGAAAGGTATCGTAAGAACCCAATAATTCAGCGGGTATGCGTGCTTTAAATATTTTTTTGTGATAGCCCACGCTTCCGTTTCTTTGTTTTTTTCATCGAGCGCGTCGGGCTCGTATTCAAACTGCACATAATGCACAAGTGCATGCACCAATATATTCTGCCTGCAGCCTTCCACCATCCATATCCGCGGAGGAGTCCATTGCGGGAAATACCCTTCTACCGCGAAATCCACCAGACCGTTATTGATTCTCCATGTTGCATCGCTGATCTCCAAACCTCGCACTTCAACGATGTTGATGGCCGGAAACGGCTTTTTGGAATCAAGCAAAATATTCTTGTATTCCGCGATGAATTTTATAATCTCCTGCATTTTGCTTTTATCCAGCGCCGGAACAAGGTAATAATGGAAACCGGCCGCTATCCGCATCAAAATATAGGCAAATATTACACCCCATAAAAAGCTTGCATCATTCACAGTTTTGTTTTAAACTGCATCTATGTCTCAAGATAATCTCATAAAACTCCAATGTCAAACCTGCAAACGCGTGGGCTATTGGTCGTCTAAAAACCGCAAAAAAGTTGAGCGTAAAATTGAACTCGCAAAGCATTGTAAATGGTGCCGTAAGCACACAAAGCATAAAGAATCTAAAAAATAACCATGAAAAATACGGGCAAGAACCCGTTTAAAGCATTTCAGATATGGTTCATGGCCGCAACAAAAGCGGCGCCTTTTTTGCCCGAGGCTTTCGCGCTGGCCACCGCCTCAAAGAACAACAAACCGTCGGTAAGAATACTTTTAATGAAAGGCTTTGATAAAAACGGGTTGGTTTTTTATACGAACGAAACAAGCAGAAAAGGACGGGACATTTCCGAGAACGACAATGCGGCGATTGTCTTTTGGTGGCAAAAATTAAAACGGCAGGTCCGAATGGAAGGCAAAGTTAAAAAACTTCCTCCTAAAACTGCTGATATTTATTTTGCTTCGCGTCCGCGCGAGAGCCAAATCGGCGCATGGGCCTCGGCACAAAGTAAAATCATTCCGAATAAAAAATGGATAGAAGACCGGATAAAATTTTTTGAATTAAAATTTAAAAGCAAACCGGTCCCCCGCCCGCCATATTGGCATGGCTACCGCCTGATACCCCGCCATTTTGAATTTTGGCAGGAGCGCCCCTTCCGTCTGCACGACAGAATAGTTTACGGCCTTTCGCGCGGAAAATGGTCCGTCAGACGCCTGGCACCATAATTGAATATTCAATTTTCGCGTGTTATATTAACCTCCAGAAACTGAGGTTTTTTGTGAACAATAAAAAAAACGCGGATTTATCCCTTACAGAACTAAGCGAACTTGAATACATAAAAAGTCGGTTCCGGGACATGCTTGAAAAGTTTATGCTTCAATCCGCAGAATTAATAGAAGCCAAAGACAAACTGCGCCGGTATAAATTTGTTGTTGATTCTCTTGTCGAGGACAGAAACCACAATAAATGCCATATGCGCCAGCGCTGGGTTTGTGAACAGATTTGTGAAATTGAAGGAGTTCCGCTGCAGGTTCCGCAAGATATCCCGCCTGAGGAAATGTATTACGGCTGTGCTGTTTATATACCTGAGCAATACAAAAACCTCACGCCAACCCAAAAAGAAATGGCCAAAGAATTCAAAGCGGTCGCGGAAAAATACCTCGGCCTTACTCCCCAGCAGGATTTTTAGCTGGGGTTTTTGTTTGTGCTATAATTCATATAATGAATAAAATCATGCACTTTTTTGATAAGCTGGAAGACAAGATCCGCAATTTGTTGAGCAGGCTTCCCATATTGTACGCCTTGGTCGGCGGGGTTGGAATTATTCTTTTTTGGCGCGGAGTATGGCACACGGCTGATTTTATTTCTTATTATTTTCTTGCCTGGGGAAATGGCGGGAACCCGACCATTGATTTGGTTTCCGCATACGACGGCCCGATTTCGTTTGTTCTCGGGTTTTTGATGCTGTTATCAACCGGCCTTTGGGTTTCCAATTTCATCGGCGCCGAGATAATAATTTCAGGGTTGCGCCGTGAAAAAAAAGTGGCGGACAGGAATGTGCAGGAAATCCATACGGAACTTGAAGAGATTGCCGAAGTCAAAAAAGAACTCACGGATATATCAAAAAAGATAGACCAGCTGGCGGAAAAGCGCTAGCCTTGTGATATAATATAATTATTAAAAGGTCGGCAAGATTTGTTTGAAATAAACAATACAATGGAAGAGCACAAAAAACACCACGAAGAGTGCGATTGCCGGGACCATGGCGGAATGTGCTGCGGCTGGGGCAGGCACGGAAAACATTCTTTGCTTAAATGGGCATTGTTGCTTTTTATCCTCATCGGCGCGTTTTGGATCGGTGTGAAAGTCGGCGAGCTTAAAAGCCTTCTCCGCTCCGAATTCGGCTATGGAAGCAGCTATTACACGAATAGTATGATGCAGGGGTTTAACGGTGGATATGGGTATCCGATGATGAACTGGCGGGCGAAAACAACGCTCCCCGCAGCGCAATAAATATTAATCCCAAATCAAAAATCCGCCTCTTCGGCGGATTTTTGTAACACTTCTTACTTAGGAAAGATGGTTTGAGACAAGCTTGGTCATCTCAAACATATTCACAACTCCCTTGCCTCCGAAAACCGCCTTTAGGTTCGCGTCAGCAATGATATTCCTCTTATTTTTCGGGTCCTGTAAATCGTTCTTTTTGATGTATACCCAGAGCTTCTTAACAACCTCTGACCTGGGCATTGGACCTTTGCCGACAACCTCCGCGAGCTCATCGCTCACCTTCAATGGCTTCATAAAAGCCGAATTTGCTTTTCCTGGCATATTTTATTAGTTAGCCGTTAATAAGTACATTATAGGCCTTTGCCTATATTAAAGCTAGGGATACTTATACAGATGCCTTTTCCGGCTCAAGCATCGCCTTAATCTGCGATCTTAATTCAGAAGTATCTTTGTGACCGTGAGAACCGACCGCGTGTTCAACCGCGGCGTCTAAAACATGCTCTGCGGTGCCCGACATATAAACGTCGCAATTTTTTTCGCTCGGCATTTTGCGGCAGTCCGCCGCCATTCTTTGTGCGTTAGCCATTTTATTGTTTGTTTAATATTAAATAATTATAATTCTCGACCGTGTCCGCCTTTTGCGGACAATTTTGAAAGTATAACATAAATTCAGCGGGAGATGAAGGAATCGAACCTTCGATAGCGGTTTTGGAGACCGCAGTTATACCACTTAACTAATCTCCCAATAAATAGAACTATAACAAATATTTGCCAAAAATTCCAGATTGGGCTATGCTTTGGCGAGAAAGGAAATTATCATGACAAAACAGGGAGAAGCGGGAATGGATAAAGAGATTTTGGAAAAAACATATTTGAATCAATTGCGCGATTTTATTAATCAGATTGACGGGCGCCTTGTGTTTGAAACAGTTGATGCATCTGCAATGCTTAAAAGCGGCCAGAATAAGTTTTTCCAGACATTGATAGATAGTGCTGTCGCAATTGAATTATTTTCTTCCGTACAAAAAATGGCTGACGCCTTGCATATTTCCAAGCCGTCATTGGAAAGGTGGCGTTTGGGGAAAAGCGCCCCTCACCCGATAGCCCGCCCCTCAATATTTAGATTTTTACGCGATACCGCGTCATTAAAAATTTCGGAATTGAAAAAAACAATTTAACCAAAAAGCCCTTAACGGGCTTTTAATTTTTAAGCCGTTGGCCGGAGTTGAACCGGCGACCTACTCTCCCGATTTTTTAAAATTTTTGAGCCCGAGGCCGGAGTTGAACCGGCGACCTACTCCTTACCATTAAGGGTCTAGAGGTCTTTTCCTAGGATTTCCTATAAAACAAAGGCTAAAATTGGTTTTTGGTTCAAAAATCTGTGCCGATTGGAGGGCCTGTTTACCACCCCAAACTTCGAGCTCAAAATTTCCAAAAAACAACCAATGCGGAGATATAAATTAATTATTTTTAATATATATCTCGACATGGGCATCTTAGCAGAAATTGAGGTCATATATCAATAGTGAGTTTATCAATATCTCCTCGGAGATCTTCAACCGTCAGCGACCTTAGGTATCTCTGTGTCATACGAGGATCTGTGTGCCCCATGAGTCTCTGAAGAACAATAACGCCAGAGCCGGTTCGTGCCATATTACAAGCGAAGGTGTGACGCAGTTGGTGCAGATGAAATTTCACGCCAGATAATCCACTGAGTCTTTTGACCCAGTGTTTCAAACCATGGGTCGTTAAACCATGGTCGCCATTTGAAGCAACAAAAAGCTTTTCTGTCTTATATTTCAATTTAATCCTCTCCTTCAGATAGTCTTCCAAATGCATCGCCAGCTTTCTGTGAATTGGTAGCAAACGATCCCTTTTTGATTTTGATGTCTCGCCCCGGACTGTAATCACAAATCTAATCATGTCTACATCTGCCATGCGCATACCAAGCAATTCACCTTTTCTGAGTCCACAAAAATAGAGAATAAAAATCATTGCCAAGTCACGCTTACACAACAAGATGTTGCTCTGCGACATAGCCGCCGCAATTAGCTGATGAAATTCCTCCCCGGAGAGTGCTTTCTTGTCATTGTATTCAACCTCTGGAGCTTTTAACCTAACTAACGGATTTATTTCTATGTGCCCTCGGTTATGCAGCCATTCAAAAAACGAATGCAATTTACTCCAATAGGTCTTAATCGTGGAGGCCTTAACACCTACCTTTTCAACACGATTATTACCATAACCAACAAAGCGGACTCTGGTCTGCAAAGTCTTGAAGAACTTTGTCATTATCTCTGGCGAGAGCAGATCAGCACTGACAACATCGGGCATCAAGTTAGAAAAATGCCGAAACGATTCTCTATAGCCCCTGATCGTTTCAGGTCTAAGCTGAGTGCTGTAACGACACTCGTCCACGTATTCCCCGAAAAGATTTTGTAAATTCTTCTTCATTGGCTTGTTTCAGGCCCAAGTTGTTTTCTAAGCCATATCTGGCAATGAGGACATCTCTTGGGGTCCTTTGTTCTTGGAAACCAGCCATATCCGCACTGTGGGCAGGTACGCTTAAAAATATAGGCATCAAATTCCTTTATTTCCGGGATATTGAATTCTTGACTACTACTTGTTGGCATACTTAAAGTGTGCCAGAGTCCCACGCACTAGCTGTCAATGTGGATAACCAAATAACCGCCAGCCGGTTCAAGAATCTATATTTTTCTCTGTCCTAGGCCTACAAGTAAGGTAAATTGTTCCGATAAAAAGAGATGCCTAATTAATTTGAATTAATTGGCGGTGGTGGCATTGCAGAAAGCGCTTGTATCTTCTGACGCTCGTTGAAATAACCACGAAAACTGTGTTTCGGGTAAAATTTTAATATTTCCATACCATCGATGATGCAGTGTCTCCGGCCAATTAACGCTGGCCTGCTTTTCTGCCTCACAATCGCAAAATCACCCAACGTCGGCAGACGGATGAATTTGTGTTTACGTAGCTCATCAACGATTACATAAACCAAGCTCAAATAGATACTGCCGGCCACTTCAGGGTCAATGTAATTAGATCTTTCCGAAAGAAGACGGTAAAAGCGTTCATTGCCTAATAGCTCCACATCAATGATTTTAGAAAAAGAAATCGTCAAGTCAGCTCTGCCCAGCTTTTCGTTTCGATGTCCTGCGCTAGAAAAATCTTGGCATGGTGGACCTCCAATGATTACATCAGGTTTGAACGATTTAATATCTTTCAGATCTGATGTATCACTCAAGTCCTTTTTGATTATAGGATGATTAAAGTTCCTTCTGTAAACTTCTATGGCCGGATCCCAATTATCAAAAGCTGCAACAACATTAAAACCTGAGTTCGCAAATCCTAGAGATAAGCCACCACATCCTGCAAACAGGTCGATAACGGATAATTTTCTAGATTTTTTTGCCATTTTTGTTTTCATATTTGAGAAGCCGATGCATTTATTACTTTCAGTATGGCGCTCCTCCGGTATCTGCGATCCTTTCGTGTACCAAACCGAATAGCCTTTAGGAAACCTTTATTATCCCACTTGCGAAGAGTATTGGGATGGCAATGCAAGATTGCACAAGCCTCCGCAAGCGTAATAATTTCGTCCTTTTTCTTATTAGTCATACAAAATGGCCACTTAACATTAGTTTACACCATTTAAAATCAACAGGAAACCTGCGGATAACTACCTCACCAAGTCATTGAGCGGATGCTTAGTCATCTGCGATCTTAAGTGCTCTGCACTGGCCGCCAAATAAATGGTGGTTGTCTTTATATCACTGTGCCCCATCATCTTGGACAGCGAAAATATATCGCACCCACCCTCAAGCATAAGTGTTGCAAACGTGTGTCTCAGCTTATGAATTGTAAACGGTATCTTTGAGACCAGTTTCATTTTCTCGACCAGTCTTTTGATGCCAGAGTTGGTAAACCCCACATTGCGGTTTAGAGATGTGAAGAACTCCGGACAAGTCTTGTTGAGCCTCCTACGCTCCTCTGCGTAGCGTTTTAGTGTTTGTGCCAGGGTGTAACTCATCGGCACCACCCGGTCCTTGCTCCCTTTGCCCTGATTAATGAAGATAGAAAGGTTTTCTATATCAACATCCGTATATTTCAGATTCAGTAATTCCTTTTTTCGCAACCCGGCAAAAACGAACATGGAAAAAATTGCATGATTCCTAAACCGCAAATACTTGTAGTCATAGGGGTAGTTATAAACTATCTCCAACAGGCGCAGTGTCTCCTGTTTGGTCAGCTTTGGCGGCAACCTCTTTTCCAGTTTCGGTATCTCAATATCATCAATTGGATTCTTTGCTATGTATTTCTGATCCACGCACCACCTGAAAAATACCATCAGGGATTTGTGGTAGCAGATGAATGTATTCGGCCTCCACTTCCGGTCCGTTCGACCAAACAAAAAAAGCTCACGAATGTTTTGATCGTTTACTTCGGAAAGCTGAGTGATTTTTGCAAAGCGACAAAAGAAGCTTATAACCTGCTGATACCGCCTTATTGTTGCTTTGGAATAACCCCGAATATACGACGAGTGATCGTAGAACTTTTGCGCCAGTATTTCTATATCCATAACGATTGCGTTATCTCCGCAATGGTTATGTCTTTGGAATTTGTAATGGAGCCGTTGGCCGGAATTGAACCGGCGACCTACTCCTTCATTTGCACCCCAATTTCGTAAAACTTATATGGGGATTAGACTGTATCTTTGGCGTATCCTTTCGGATTTAGCCACCCTTGTCAGTCGTTCGGGCGATTTCTCGCCACGGTCTTAACTCTTTCGAGCCTTTGACCGTAATTCGGGATTCATCTCAGAATTTCTTCTGCGATGGGCAGGGAGCTTTTATGCCCCACCATGGAGTTGCTCTACCAGCTGAGCTACAACGGCATATACGATTTTTGAATGTACTGGCGACCTGTTTTCCGTGGAAGTAGGTCCCATCTCTTCCTCAACCAACATTTTACCCAGTGATTATAAGCTTTTCCTGATAATGACAGTAGACCTGTTTATTACCATGGAGTTGCTCTACCAACTGAGCTACCCGGGCAAAATTTTATAAAAAATCGAGGATCCTCGATATTGTAACTAAATCGAATAGATTTAGACAATATCGGGACTTACCATGGAGTTGCTCTACCAACTGAGCTACAACGGCACCATGCTATAATATATATTATGCTGGAAAAGGTCAAAACGCTGTTTAAAGACCCCGTATTTTGGGACATATTCGGATTGCTCACATTTAGCTTTATTGTGGTAGTCGCGGTATGGTCTTTAAGCACAGAAGAGCCGTTCTCTCGCCCATTGCGCACGATTTTCCTGCTTATCGGCATGGCAGGCCTTATGATAGACAGCCAGACCGTCTGGCACAGATTTGTTAAAAAAGACAAATAAGCGTATAATATTTTAGTCCTGAATATTATGAATTAAGCGCAGATCCAGCCCATGGCTGGTCAGCCTAGGGCTGAGGTGGTATGAAATACATATGCAATATGTGTATATCTTACAAAGTGAAAGAAATGGCAAGTTATATAAGGGATGTACTAATGACCTGAAGCGACGGATTAAAGAACATAATTCTGCCCAAGAAACATCAACAAAATCAGGCGCTCCATGGAAATTGTTATACTATGAAGCATTCGCGAACAAATCTGATGCGCTTAGAGAAGAATTATTTCTTAAGTCTGGAAAAGGTAAAGAACGAATAAAGTATTTATTGGAAAGAACATTATATAAATAAACGCGCAGATGGTGGAGTGGACAATCACACTTGGCTGTAAACCAAGCGCCCGAAAGGGCTACGCAGGTTCGAATCCTGCTCTGCGCAATAAATAAAACGGACCGAGCTCTTACGCTCGGTTTGTTTTATTTATTGGGAATGATTAGAGGGATTCGAACCGTGGGCCGCAGCGACCGATGAGGGAGCGAAGGTCTCGAGCGGAGCACCGCGAGAGGCGAATCTCCTGCTCTGCGCACCAAATAAAATACCTTACCGGAGCCGGCGCCAATATGTGTCCTGCCTTACTAAAAGCTTTTCCGCGTTTTCCGGGTGAGCAAGGAGCTCCATGGAAACGCGTTCCATGCGGATGCCCTGCGAGCCTTTAACGAGCACGATATCTCCTTCACGCACAAATTCTCTCAAAAATTCTGCCGCCTCTTTTGAAGTTGAAAAACTTTTTATATTTTTTTCGGGCATGCCCGAAAAAAGCGCTCCTTCGGCGGCAAATTTTGAACGAGGCCCGACGGTCACAAAATAATCCGCAACTTTTGCGACTTTCTCGCCGACAGCTTTGTGCGCTTCAAGCGTAAATTTGCCGATTTCCAGCATGTCGCCGAAAGCAACTATTTTCCGCTTCTTCTTTTCCGAAATTTCCAAAGACAAATCCGCCAAAGCATCCAGCGCCGCGTGAGTCGCAAGAGGCGAGGCGTTATACGAATCATCAAGTATGAATGTTTTTTTGATTCCTTCAATTAATTTTAATCTTCCCGGAGGCGACTCGTATTTTTGCAAAGCTTCGGAAACATCTATTAAATTCATATCAAAAACGATTCCGGCCGCCGCTGCCGCGAGCACAGCGTAAACATGCTGTTTTCCGTAAATATTTTTAAGCCTAACGGGCACGGAAGCGCCGGCATGGTCCATTTTAAAAACTATTCCTTCAGTGCTTATTTTGTAATTTGACGCCCGGATATCCGCTCCTTTTCCGAAGCCGAAAGAAAGAACCTGCGCTTTCGTACTGTCTTTTAAGCTCCGGACTACTTCATCGTCAAAATTCAGTATCGCCGTGCCATCAGCCGGTAAATTTTTTATAAGCTTTGATTTTTCTCTAACCACCGCCTCCGGACCTGAAAAAAATTCAACATGCACAGGAATCTCGCCAATAGCCGTCATTATGCCGATAGACGGAGATACTATTCTGAGTAATTTATCAAAATCTTGCGGTCTATCCACTCCCATTTCTAAAACAAGGACTTTAGGAAATTTTTTGCCCAAGCTTACATTAAAACCATCTATAATATTCCTGAACCATCCCAGAGAGCTGTTCCATGCGGTGTTCAGGCCCAATATGGCAAGAGCCAGGCCAATTTCGCTGTTGTAACTTTTTTGGCTTTTGCGGACAGATAAATGGTTTTCCAAAACCGCGGCGATTGCTTCTTTCGCGGAAGATTTTCCTACCGAACCGGTTACCCCGATAATAACCGGCTTAAATTTTTTAAGCGCGCGCCTTGCTTCAAAGACCAGTATTTTTGTTATGATTTTTTTAAAAAAATTCATTTTCTATTTTATCTGTCTGGCGGAAGAGTATAATAATTTATAATAAATTGCGTAATTTTGCTGAAAGGAGCCGTAAGCGACTGTGAAGCGTATTTTACGCCCTGCGGACGCTCCAAAAAAAGAAGTATCAAATATTGCGGGTCGTAGGCCGGAAAATATCCGAAAAATGTGTGCAAATATTCCCCGCTGTAACCTTTGGCTCCGATGTTCGGCATCTGTGCGGTTCCGGTCTTCGCCGCGATGCTATAGCCGTCTATTTTGGCTTCTCCTCCGGCCAGCTTCATATCCACCACATCCACAAGCATTTTGCTTATCACCGTTGAAGTTTCCGGGCTCAATACCCTTCTTATAACAACCGGTTCGCGGCCCGGGTCATTTCGCAAATAAGGCCTGATAAGATTGCCTCCATTTCCCAGCGAAGACAAGGCCATGGCAAGCTCTATTGGCGTTACCGCCACCCCCTGGCCGAACGAAGCCGTAGCAAATTCCAATTCCCTTCCGGTATCAAGATTTGAAAGGTCTCCTTTCAATTCTCCCGGCAAATCTATGCCAAGCTTCTCACCAAGCCCATAGTTATGCAAATATGTTTTAAATTTTTGTTCTCCCAGCTTGCGCATGGCAAAAACCGCTCCCGTATTGAGCGACTCTTCCAATACCTGCGTCATATTCTGTCTGCCGTGAGATTTGCCGTCAAAATTTTTGATGGTCGCCGCGCCTATCTTCACTTCTCCGGTATCAATGTAAGTAGTATTTTCGGTAAGAGCCCCTTCGTTTAGCGCGGCGGCCATTGTGAGAGGCTTGAAAACCGAACCCATTTCAAATATTTTTTGAGTAAAGGGATTCAAAAAAACCTTCAGATCTTTTTCGTTTTGGTAATTATTCGGATCAAACGACGGAACGGCCGCCATTGCCAATATCTTTCCTGTTTTCGGTTCAACGATAACTATGCCTGCAGAATCAGCGCTCCATTTTATCTTTACCGCTTCGATTTCCGCTTCAATGAATTTTTGTAAATCCGGGTCGATTGTAAGTCTGATATCTTCTCCGTGGCTCGGGGTGCTCCCAAATTGATTTGTTATGGCAATCAAAAAACCTTTGGCGTCTTTGTCCGCGACAACGCTTTTATTTTCGCCGTCTAATGTGTCATTATAATATTTTTCTATGCCGTATTGGCCGGAGCCGTCGGAAGATCCTACAAACCCAAGCACGTGGCTCAATAGATTCCCCGCGGGATAAACTCTCCAGCTTGCGTCTTCCAACCCCACTCCGGGAATTGCAAGCGCATCAATTTTGCCGCCTTCTTCCGCAGAAACATGCCGCTTCAATATTTCATAAGGATCGTTCGCTCTTGAAACAGCTTTTGAAAAAACTTCTTTATCAATGGGCGTAACCGCATTCAATTTTTCAAAAAGCCCCTCTGAACCGGCGATAAATTTATTATTGAGATACAAAGTATATCCCTGCTCGGTGGAAGCGGCCGCAACTTCCTCGCCGTTCTTATTTTTCAGATAAATATTCCCGCGCCTCGCTTCAAGTGTCAGACTCATGCTTTGCTGGCCTTTGGCTTTATTTTCATAATAATCGTTCATGACTATCTGTAGAAAAAAAAGCCGGACGCCGATAAGGACTCCGATGAACAAAACCGCCGAAACAAGGATGTTCAGCCTATTGGTAGATATTGAATTCTTTTTTTGTAGCCACATTATTAATTCTTTTAATTACGTTCATGTTCTTTGTTTCATAGAACCCCTGTTCCTCGAAAAGCCCTATGCTGAAGCGCGCATCCGCCGCGAGCAATCTGGCCTGTATATTATCAAGTTCCCTTGAAGCGCTTTCAAAATCCTTCGTTTTGCTTATTTTTTCCACATTTCCGGAAACTATCGCCCCCGAAAGATAAATATAAAAAACCGCCAGACCCGCCAAAACCGCCAGATTGGTTTTCAATATAGCTTTTCTCTGGGCGTGTGGCAACGTCCAATTTGGCTTTTCGTATACGTATGATAATGATAATTCAAGAAAACTCATTTTTATTAAATTTTTTCTATTGCTCTTAATTTCGCGCTCCGCGAAGCCGGATTTTGTAAAATTTCTTCTCTCTCTGCGATGACCGGTTTTTTTGTCAAAATTACCGCTTTGCCGCTTTTTGCCAGTTCCCGGAAATAATTTTTTACTATTCTGTCTTCCAACGAATGAAAAGATATTATCGCAAGACGTCCGCCCGGAGCCAGTATTTCAAAAGCTTTTTTCTGCGCCGCATTTAAATTTTCAAGTTCGTCGTTCACTTTAATTCTTAGCGCCTGGAAAATTTTCGTCGCCTCATGCAATTTTCCGTGCCTTTTAAGCATTATTTTCTCCGCGACTTCAAGTAAATCCCCGACTTTGACGAATTTCTTTTTTTTTCTCGCGTCCGTTATTTCTTTTGCCAGCCTTCTTGAAACGTCAGAGCGTATTTCGCCTAATTCTGCGAACATTTCCGCGAGCCCTCTTTCGTCCATACTGTTTAGAATCGATGCCGCGCTTACTTCTGATGCAGTGTCAAGATTCATTAGCAACGGCTCTTCGGAATTACCGAATGTAAATCCCCGTCCGCTATCTATGTAATGCCAGCGCGATATTCCGAGGTCAAATAAAACGGCGTCCGCTCCGGTAAATCCATTTTTTGCCGCAAGCTCATCTATCTTTCTGAAATTCGCATTCTCGATTGCTAGATTTTGCGGTGCTTCCCCGAATATTTTTATCATCTCCGCATCCTGTTCTATGGCGAGCACCATGCCCAAATTGCCGACCGCGGAGAGCATGTCTTTTGTGTGGCCTCCCGCACCGAGAGTTGCATCAATTGCCTTGCCTCCTTCCTTCAGATTTAAAAGTGCTTTTACCTCCCGCGCTAAAACCGGTATGTGAATGCTCATTAATATAGACCGGCTTCACCTAATTTTTCCGCAACCTTTACAACATTGTCCGAGGCGCTCCTGCTGTATGCCTGCCACAATTCCGGAGACCAGATTTCAACACGGTTGTAGAGCCCCACAACCATCGCGGCTTCTTTAAGATTGCCGTAAACCCTCAGATAGTCAGGAAGCAAAATCCTTCCCAGCGCGTCTATCTCAATATCGGTCGCCCCCGCTATCATCGTGCGGACAAAACTTCTGGTATCGGCTTTGCCTAACGGCAGTTTGGCCAGTTTGTCGGCAAGCGCTTTCCATTCTGCAACCGGATAGAGAAAAAGACATTTATCCAGACCGCGCGTCAAAATAACCGTCTTCCCCAGCTCCTTGCGAAATTTTGAAGGTACTGAGAGGCGGTTCTTATTGTCTATCGTATGCAGATACTCCCCTATTAGCATTTTTATTTAAGCTTTAAGCCTGTTTATTAAGGTTATCCACATTGTCCACAGTTTTATCCACTTTATCCCACCTCACTTTTAGTATATCCCACCTATGAAACATATACAAGTGAAACTAAAAGGCCCCCGCTTGATGCAAAGGCCTTATTTTAAGCCATATTTTAAGACTTTAAGCTAGATATTCACAGCCATCGATAAGATTTGTTAATAATCGCTATGCTCTCTTTACCTTTTATATCTAGGATGCTAGCCTGTTTCTAGAAAAGGAGTGGAAATATGTTTCGGCGATATTTCGCTTTGTGGATGGTACTTGCACATTTCGCAGTCGGGCTCGTATTGGGATTAATCTTAAATGTTGTTGTTGCAATTGTATCAGCAATATTGGTTTGTTTTTTATCATTTAGGTTTCTCATCGGCGAAGCTCCCGGCGAAAGTAAATTTGCGTTGTTGGTTGCAATAACCGGCGGCATGATTTTTTCATGGATAGCCTTGGCAATCGCGCATTTTATATTTTAAGGAACGTTTAAAGCCGGCGGATCATAGCTGGTTTTTTTTGTTTCCCTGTATTCGCCAATTCCCTCCTATGCTAAACCTGCCTGCCGGCAGGCAGAGCTTCGGCGGACAGGCGCGCGTATCGGGGAAAATAAAAAATTAATCAAACGGATTGTAGTTGCAAATACGGACATCTCCTTGCCAGCAGCCGCCGAAGTACTCGATGGAATTAATTCTTTGTTCGCCGAAGATATTAGCCGTAGTCCAAACAGGAACAAGGCTCAAAATAAGAAGTACCAATAAAACCATGAACATTTTTATCATAAAAATACTACCCCTGAACGGCGATTTTGACGCCGAGTTTTTCTTGGAGTGTTTTTTTGATGAGGTCGACTTCGGCTTTCAAGATCGTAAATTCTTCTTTATAATCAGTCATTGCTTTTACAAATTTATCCAGTGTGACTGTTAATTGCTGGATTTGTTCGCGAAGCCCGGATAAATCCGCTTTTATTTCTCGAATATCTTGTTTGACTAAGCCTATATCTAACTTGAGACCTGCTACGTCTTTTTTTATCACAACCATATCTAGCTTCAAGCCGGCTACATCTTTTATTAATGGCTTGAGCTCGGCTACGTCTTTAACCAAAGGCGAGATTTCTTCTTTGATCACGCCGCGAATTGATTCCAAGTCTTGTTTATTGATAGCCATATTTTAAGTATAACTTAGCCGTATTTATTGTCTAGACTTCATCATCTATAACAAATTATCCCCGCTTCTTCGCTACTGCGCAGCTTCGAAGTGCGCGCACTTAGTATTTGTACATCCCGACTATTCCGAGCAGCTTTTCCATTTTTATGCTTGCCACGCCGACAACCTGATCGGCTCCACCATAATACATATAAAGCGTGTCTTTGATGACCGACGCGCCGCACGGAAAAACAACATTGGGGACCTGCCCTTCTTTTTCAAACGGCAAACGCGGTTCAAAAATAGATTCATCAGTCCTCGCGATTATCTCCGCCGGGTTATCAAGACGGGCAAGTATTGCGCCTACCCTATAGACGCCGTCCTCAGAAATGCCATGATACAATACAAGCCATCCTTTTTTTGTTTTGATCGGTGGCGCAGACACTCCGACTTTTTTGGAATCCCACATGCCTTTTCTCGGGGCAACCCAGCGATATTCTTCAAGCCAGGTTTTTCCGTCAAAATTCAGATCTTTATTTATTGAAAGGTCCATAACTCCGTCTCTGCGGTGGATTATATAGTACTTGCCTTTTATTTTTTCCGAAAAAATACATGCGTTTTTATCGTCCAGATCGGGCGGAGATATTAAAACAGGTTTTACCCATTCCCATTTTTGGGCAAGAAAATCTTTTTCACTGATGGAGGTCAAAGCCACCCTCGGCGGGTTTGAGCCGTCATAAGCCGTGTAACACATATAAATGCGGTTCCCGAGCTTCATTATACGCGGGTCTTCACAGCCGGAATTGCCCCCAGCTACAATTTTCTGTTCAAATGATTCTCTGGGAACATACACAGGCTCCGGCGCCCGGTAATTTATATCAATGCCGTTGACGCTTGTCGCATAACCAATTATGGAAGTATTATCTTCCGACATCGCCCTGTATAAAATATGCATCTTGCCACCGAGATATATTGACGCCGGATTAAAAACCGCTTTTGATTCCCAGGCGTGTTCCGGAACACGCGCGAGTATTTGTTTTTCGTTCTGCCAAAGCGATTTCAACGGTCCTTCACCGCAAAGAAATCTTCCGAATAATTTTTTTAATGAAATAGACGCCATACAGCAAGTCATATCCGCCGCGCCGTAATAAAGGTCTATTTTATCTTTGTTCAAAATGACCCCTGTAGGAAAAACTACGTTCTGGACATAACCGATCTTTTCGTAATATTCATCTGGCGTAAGGATAGGCGTGGTAATTTTACAAATAACTTTTGAAGGATTTTTCAAATCCAGCATAACCGCTTCAACGCCGAAAACTTGATTCGGCGTGCCGTAATTCCTTATATACGAATAAATGAGCACCCAGCCGTCCTTTGTTTTAAACGGGGGTGCGCCGACCTCAATATGGTCTTGAGGACGCCTCTGAAGCTTCAGGGAATATTTTTCTCCGCCCGAGGCGGATCGGCCTTGGGCCGAAAAATTTTGATACCACCTGCTCCACTTTGCCTCGTTCCAGATGTCTTCTTCTTTATCAAAGCTTACCGCGCATATGTGCGCCGGAGCTCTATCGGTATTAACCGTAAGTACGGCCCATATCTTTCCTCCAATCTTTTCAGGAAAAAGAGCCATGGCTTTTGCGTTGAACGGAGTAACCAGATGCTTCTCTTCAATGGTTTTGAGGTCTTTGGATATTGCGACGCCGACCTTAATGCCTTCCGCCCTGAACGGGTATTCGGAAATCGCGGTATAAAATATATAATATTTATTTTTCAGCTTCGTAACCCTTGGGTCTTCGCATCCGTACTTGTCCCAATTTTTATCCGGGATAATAAATCTCCGCCGGTTGGTAAAATTAATTCCGTCGCGCGACTGCGCGATTCCGATGTCGGAAATCGCGAGCTTCGCATTAACCGCCGCGTGAAAATGCGGCACGGAAACCGCCCTGTAAAGAAGATAAATTAGCCCGCCTTTCCTGACCGGACAGCCGTTAAAAACAGCCTCTGATTCCCATGACTGGTTGATATTAGGTTTTAATACCGGATTATACGGGGATCTTTCTGCAAGCATATTTAAGCTTAAGCTTTTCCTCTTTTAAGCTGGGGCTCTTTATGCGTGCGCAAAGCGTACACGAATTTATTAAAGTCCGCATGCGCCACGCAGACACAGCTGTCAGCTCCTCCGTAATAAACCAGAATCTTTCCGTTTTTGACCACTGCGCCCGAAGCATAAACAACTCCTCCCTTGAAACCATGGTTCTCGTAGTGTTCGCTCGGCTCCAGAACAGGTTTTCCGGAACGCGCAAGTATCTTTGTGGGGTCGTTTAAATCCAGCAACATCGCTCCGACCTTGTATTTTGACCAGTCGTTGTCCATGGCATGATACAAAACCAGCCAGCCGTATTTCGTACGGATAGGCACCGGTCCGACACCTCTTACCCAGTTATCCCAACAGCCTTTCCTCGGACCGCCTCCGTGAACGCTTTGAATAAAAGTATTGCCGTCAAAATCCAGATTATCAAAATATGCCACGGAAACTTCAGGATTTATGCTGTGCAAAATCGCATATTTACCGTTGATTTTTTCCGGAAAAATAACCCAATTCTTGTGAACCTCGCCCGGAGGAGAAATCAAAACCGGCTCTTCCCAGTTCCATTTTTTTGCCAAAAAATCCGCAACAGAAATAGAAGTTAATCCTACCCGGATATCTCCGTCGCAGACGGTGTAGGTCATGTATAATTTATTTTCCTCACCAACCCGGACAATGCGCGGGTCCTCTGCTCCTCCCCAACTGCCGCCGGAAGCATACCGGGAAACCCCGGGACGCTTGGGTTGAACTTTGTGTTCATAAACCGGATGCGGCAAACGCTCATCAACTTTGAGACCGTTGCCGGAAACCGCGTATCCAAGACGCGACAGGCCGTCTTTGCCGATTGAGCGGTAAAGAGCGTGAACTTTATTATCTAAATGTATAACTCCGGGATTGAAAGTTTGCCATGATTCCCACTCATGGCCGCTTTTTGGAGAAATTATAGGATTCTTGCCGTGTTTGGTGAGAGAAAATTTAGCTTTGGTTTTTGCGCGCGTAGGTTTAACAGGCCTCTTTTTTGCTGTTTTTGTTGTCTTTTTGGCGGTTTTCCTGCGTTTCGGCTTTATTTTTTTGCGTTGAATTTTGCGCGGCATGCATCTATTTTATTTTTATTCAACGCTTTTTGCAAGCGTTTACTGTTAACATCTATTGCTTCGGTTTCATCGTCGGGAAAAGGATGACTTCTTTAACATTGTGAATGTCGCCCAAAAGCATTGTGAGGCGGTCTATGGAAACCGCGAGCCCGGCGGCAGGAGGCATGCCGTATTCCAGAGCCTCAATAAAATCTTCATCCATGGGCTCGCTTTCTTTCTCGCCTGCCGCGCGTATCTTCTCCTGCGATTCCATACGGCTTCTCTGCTCCAGCGGATCATTTAGCTCCGAAAAGCCGTTGACCATTTCAACCCCGCCGATTATCAGCTGAAAGCGGTCAACCTGCCCCGGTTTTCCATGAAGTACCTTTGCAAGCGGAGAGATGGCAAGCGGATGGTTTACCAAAAAAACCGGCTGTATCATTTTAGGCCTGCAAATTTTTGAGAATATTTCGTTGGCTATTTTTTCTTTTGACTCATGGCTTTCAACATTAATGCCGAACTGTTTTGCACGGAGCGCTATATCTTCTCTGGACATATTTTCGGCGCCGACTATTCCGGCGTGCCTTTCTAAAACATTCCAAAATTCTACCGAAGGGATTTTCTTCGGGAAGTTTATCTTCTCGCCTTTAAATTGAAATGGTGTTTTCTTAAATATGTTTTTAATAATTCTATAGAGCGAAGCGGTTATAAACTGCTTTAGAAGTTCAGCATCCCAATACGCTGCGTAAAGCTCAACCGTCGTAAATTCGGGATTGTGGGTCATATCAATGCCTTCATTTCGGAAATTTTTCCCAAGTTCGTATACTTTCGGAAAACCGGCGACAAGCAATCGTTTCAAATATAATTCCGGAGCGACGCGCAAATACATTTCCATGTCCAGCATACGATGGTGTGTTTTAAAAGGCTCCGCCAGCGCGCCTCCGTACAAAGGCTGCAAAACCGGCGTTTCCACTTCCATAAATCCGCTGCGGTCTAAATATGAGCGTAATTCTTTAACAATATTTGTCCTCAATTCAAATCCTTTCCGGGCATCTTCATTCATCAGCAAATCCAGATATCTTTTTCTGAACCTTTCTTCAACATCAACGAGTCCGTGCCATTTTTCAGGCAATGAGCGCAATGATTTTGAAAGCATCTGCCAGCGCTCCGCTTCAATCGTCGGCTCTTTCTTTTTTGTATAAAAAGGCTTTCCTGAAAAAGCCGCGAAGTCGCCGACATCTATGGTATCGGACAGTAATTGAAATTGTTCTTTTCCTAATTTATCTTCCGCGGCTAAAACTTGAAGTTTAGAGGATGATTTATCATCCTTACCATCCGCTCCGCCGCTGCCGTCATAAATATCCAAAAACATTATCGCTCCATGTCCGCGCTTTGCCATTACGCGCCCGGCAATGCCGGTTTTTTTACCAACTAATTTATTGAATTTTTCTCTGACAACCGCAATTTCCGAAACGGAAAAATCCGCCTTTGCGGGATAGGGGTTGATGTTTTTATCCTTTAACAGACCGAGCTTTTTTATGCGGTTAGCGCGTATTTCGTCTCCTGAAAGAGCCATATTGCTAAAGATATCAAAACTTAAGCGAATTAACAAACAGCCATTAAAGCCTTTAAAATAGGACTGATTTTGCTATTGACTTTTAATATATAAAGTGATATAATTTCAACAGAATCTTTAAATGAGGTTTGCGGTAACAAAGAGGAAATTAATTTAAGTTTTTTCTTTGTTGCTGCAAAGAAATTTGTGGTAACCTCGTAATTCACTTGCTGGATAAACCGGCGGCGTGGTATTACGAAGAATCCTTTTGAGGAGGATTACCATGAACGATATCCATGTGAGCGGCTTGGCGTGTTTTCCGGAAGAAAGATGGAGAGAAGCTATTCTCCATTATCTCTTCGGTGTTTGGGCCGACAAGCAGGACGTGACATACCGTCCGAAGATTAACTTCGGCGATATCACGCTCCGCCTCGACCCTTCCGGCGGCGAGTACTTCGCGTACGGACACGCTGAAGTGCCGCAGAACGTGCCGCCGCTCGGTCCCGACGATCTGGTGGAAACATCAGGTCGGCAAGCCGACGTCGAGGTTGCGCTGATCCGGTTCGTGAAGAACAATCGGATCAAACAGCTTCGCCTGTGTGTGGTGTGTGACCAGAAGGTCAACCGCGCACAGCTCGTCCTTTGGAAAAAGGCGTGGCGTGGCGAGTACGGCTACGCCGGCATCGGGCTTCCCTACACGTGGGGAACCCGAGGGCCGGTGTGGACGCGGGAGGAGTACGAGCGTTCGTTCTAAAGGTTTTCGGACAGCCACCTTTGAGTGCTGTCCACAACAGGCACCGTTCATTCAGTTGACGGTGCCTTTCCTTTTTCTAAATATAAACTATTAAGAATTTACGTTTAGATTATATCCAAAATTCTATAGGTTTTCTCCCCTGCGGGTGTGAACGATTTAACGGTCTCGCCTTTTTTGTGTCCCAAAAGCGCGTGGCCCAGCGGAGATTCGTTTGAGATTTTCTGGTCCTTGGGATTCGCTTCCTGCGAACCGACAATGGTCAGCGTAAGACGCGGCCCTTTTTCATCTTCAATAACTATTTGCGAGCCGATATCTACCGTCTCTTTTTGAGCGGTTTGTTTTACGACTACGGCACGCCTTAAAATATCTTCGAATTCGGCTATTTTTGACTCGTTTAGCATTTGTGCTTCTTTTGCCTCCGAATATTCGGCATTCTCCGATAAATCTCCCAAACTTTTAGCAAATTCCAAACGATCGGCGATCTCCTTGCGCTTTTTTTTCTTTAAACTTTCGAGCTCGGTCTTTAATTTATCCAAGCCCTCTTTTGAAAAATATTCTGAATCCTGATCCTGCATATTTTTATTATTTTATCGCATGCTAAGTATTATATCATTGTCCAGTTTTAAAAGGAAATTATTCCCGGCCATCCACCCTATCATCTGCGAAGCGGCGTATGTCGCCCCCACGAGATTTTGCGCAGAACCCGATTCCAAAAGTATAACGTACGCAAGACGCGGTTTCTCATAAGGCAGAAAACCTATTGACCATGAATGCACCCTTCCGGTGTCCCCGATTTCCGCTGTTCCCGTCTTTGCCCCGACCTGAATCGGAAGCCCGGAAAGTCCTGAAGCCGTGCCGTATGTGGCGCTTCCCCTCATACCTTCTTTCACTATTACAAAAAGCTCTTTTGGAAGCATGTTTGTTTTTTTAGGCGCGTAGGATAATTTTTCTATCACTTTCTTATCATTATCAACGATTGCCTGCACTATGTGAGGGTACTGCATAACACCGTCCGACGCAATAGAGGCCACATATACCGCCATCTGCATCGGAGTCACAAGCATTTCTCCCTGGCCGATTGCCATATGATAAGTATCCCCGATGGTCCATGCTCGCGGATTCTTGTGATTGTCCGGAGCCGGCACAAAACCGGTTTTTTCTCCCTGAAGGTCAATTCCCGTCGGCTCTCCGAACCCGAAAAGTGAAAAATATTTTTTTAAATTAAAAGCTCCCAGCCCTTTTTGGTCCTGAAATCCGCCTCCAACCTCATAGAAATAAACATCGCTTGAATACGCGATGGCGCTTCTCATATCCACCCAGCCTAGCGCTTTCCAGTCAGGAAAAACGCTCGGTTTGTCGGGAAAATACGGATTGGGAATTGATATGGAGCCTGTGGAAAGGATCTGTTTTGAAGGATCAATAATACCTTCTTTCAAAGCGCCCAAAGCAACGGCCGGCTTTACTATGGAACCGGGCGGATAGAGGCCGGAAACAGCCCGATTTATAAAAGGCTTATTGGGGTTGTTGATAAGGCCTGCAATGGCCTCAAATGAAACCTTGTTGCCCGCCCCGAGCAAGTTCGGGTCAAATTCAGGAACGCTTGTCATGGCGAGTATTTCTCCGGTCCTGACATCAATAACAACGCCGGCGCCTCCGGTAAATCCACGTTCATCGGCAACCGACTTTATTATCTCGGTGAGTTTTATCTGCAAATCCTTGTCTATGGAAGTAAGCAAATTTGTGCCGGCCCGCGGATTTTCGCCTATCCCCGAACTTACAATATTCCCCTTCGCGTCCACCTCCTCTATTGATTTGCCGGCGGTACCCTTTAAAATGTCTTCATAATTGGCCTCCAGACCGCTCGCACCTCCTTCATTTTTCGCGTAGCCGACAAGATGCAAAAATCCTTCCGCAAAATATTTTCTTGTGGAAGTTGAATTTTCCAGCAAAGGCTTGCCGTTCCTGTCATAGATCAGCCCGCGCTCCGGAACTATCGCTGAAATTTTGAGATAATTTTTCTCCGCTCTTTCGCGCAAAGCCTCTCCGGTCACCGCCTGCAAATAAACGGCCCTTCCTAAGAACACAAAAAAAATAGCCAAAAAAACCGAAGCAAGATGCGTAAATATCCTGCTTTTGACCGGATTTTCCACCCGGCCTTCCAGATTTTCCTTGTGATATCCGGGCATGTTTTTTGAATCAAGAAAAATCTCTTCAACCTCTATCTCTTCCGCCCTTTTATTTTTTTTGTATCGCATAAACAACATATATGCTAAGAGCTACGGACGTTAAATATATAAAAATGTGGCCTAAATAAAAATATGACGGCATATGCATACCTATTATCAGCACCGACCAGACAAAAGAAAATAAAAAAACCGCCGAAAAAGATATTAAAATATTAAGCCACGAAAATACAAAAGGCAACGCATAAAATACGCCGGCCATGATAAGCGCCGGAAAAAAATAAAATCCAAGACGCGGCGGGGCCAAAACTTCAAATACGAATCCTATGATTATCGGCGGTAAAAATATCATTGATTTTTAACCGCGATAACCTCGGCTAAAGAACCCAAAGGCAAAGGGCTTAATATTCTTATATCCTGTATTTTCCTGCCTTCACTTGTGAGGATAGAGCTCACCAGCCCGACGATGTAACCGGGCTCCTCACCAAACCAGACAATTTCGCCCAAAACAAGAACAATATCCTTGGGAAGCTGAGCCAAAAGTTCGCCCCTCCCAGCGCCTATAGCTTCAAACATTATTTCTTTATCTTTCCCTGTCCGCAGAAATATTTTCTCGCCAAGACTCCCGACCGGACGTACTTTGCTCCAGCGCTCTCCGGTCTCTGAAATTTTTCCTGCATATATCCTGCCTTTGGCGAAAACTATATCTCCCGCGTTCAAGCCCGCGCTCTTTCCTTTATTCAACAATAAAATATCGGAAAATAAATATCCTCCGCCCAATTTTATTTCCGCCGGTATCTCTTTTTGCGCGCTTTCTCCAAAGGCAGCCTTCAATGTTTTGTTCTCGTTTTCCAAAGACTCTATCCTTGCGTTCAAAAGCAATACTTCCGTGTTTTCCGTCTTACCCTCCGCCTGCCTCGGCAAATTCAATTTCACAAACAGCGACGAGAGCGGACCTTCGGTTATTTTAGCTTTCAATAAAATAAAAATTAGCGCGAAGAGCGCAAATATTGATAATACCCAAATAAGCTTATTTTGCTTTTTTTGTTTATGTCGGAGGAAGATCATAATCGTCTTCTATTAACACGTCGCGGAGGCCGTCTATATCCTCCAAAATTATACCGCATCCGCGGACTACCGCGGTCAGCGGATCTTCGGCCACATACACCGGCATTTTTGTTTCCCTCTCTATTAATTTATCCAGCCCCCTTATCATTGAGCCTCCTCCCACCAAAAGTATACCGCGGTGCATTATATCCGAAACAAGTTCCGGCGGAGTGTCTTCTATCGTTGCTTTTACCGCTTCTGTTATCGTCCTGACCGATTTTGCGAGAGCCACCCGCACGTCGGCATCGGTTACGATGACTTCTCTGGGAAGACCGGTTACAAGGTCTCGGCCACGAAGAGTTCCTTCCAGAGCTTCGCCGGTTTTCCAGACGGAACCTATGGAAATTTTCACGTCTTCTGCCGTGCGCTCCCCGATTATCAGCTTAAATTCATCGCGCGCGTAAGCCGCAATATCTTCATTGAATTTATCTCCCGCTATCCTCAAACTTCGCGAAGCAACTATTCCTCCCAGCGAGATTACCGCTATATCGCATGTCCCGCCGCCCAAATCTATGACCATTGAACCTACCGCCTCCTGCACCGGAAGTCTTGCGCCGATTGCCGCCGCCATCGGTTCTTCAACCAGATACACCGCGCGCGCTCCTGCGTTTTTTGCCGCGTCACGCACGGCCCTTCTTTCAACTTCAGTAATTCCCGAAGGGATTCCTATCACTATTCTCGGACGCGCGAAAAGCTGGGTAGCGGAACTGTGCACTTTTTTTATAAAATAATTCAGCATCTCGGAAGTAACTTCAAAATCAGAAATTACCCCGTCAACCAGAGGCCTTATGGCGACAATGTGCCCGGGAGTGCGCCCTACCATTTTTCTGGCTTCCGTGCCTATTGCCACCACCTGCTCTGTTTTTTTATTCAGAGCAACTACCGAAGGTTCGTTGATGACGATGCCTTCCCCTCTGATATAAACGAGTGTGTTCGCGGTTCCAAGGTCAATGCCAAGATCTTTTGAGAACGCCCCGAAAAGTTTATTTAACATATTTTTTAATTTCTGAAATTTTTACGAGTTTAAAGTCTTTTTCTCCGCGCCCTTTGAGCTCTACGGACGCGCTCTTTAGGGTCTTTTCACTTACAACCGCGCGCACCGGTATTCCGATGATATCGCTTTCCGCGAATTTCTCGCCTGCCGACTTATCTTCGCGGTCATCATACAAGACCGGCGTGCCTTCCACAGTAAGTTTTTCATATAGCTTATCGGCTTCGGCCCTTACATTCTTATCATCGCTCCTCAAATAAACCAAGTGTACCGAAAAAGGAGCTACGCTTTCGGGCCAAATAAGGCCGTTTTGGTCATTGCAAACTTCCGCAACCGCTCCCATAAGCCGTGAGAGCCCTATCCCATAACAACCCATGAAAACCGGCACTTCCTTGCCTTCCTCATTTTTAACGGTCAAACCGAATGCACCGGAAAATTTTGTCTTGAGCGGGAAAATATTGCCGACTTCTATCGCTTTTTTAGGCCCTGATAACGCCCCGCCGCATTCCGGACAATTCTTATGTACATCCTTAATTTCATCGTTTACCGCAATCCTGCATTTCTCGCAAGTATAAATTGTGTCTTCGCCTGCGGGAGTCAGCATTTGAAATTCGTGGGAAAATTTTGAAAATGTCCCGCCGGCGGCATAAGTAAAATAAGTTTTCCCGCCGATTCCGGCCCGCTCAAAAATTTTTATATAGGCTTTTTTGACAACGTCGTAATATTTTTCAAAATCGTCTTCGGTCAGATGAAAAGAATACATGTCTTTCATTGGGAACTCTCTGCCGCGGAAAAGGCCTGATTTAGCGCGGAGTTCGTTCCTGAATTTCGTCTGTATCTGATAAACCGCGAGCGGCAGGTCTTTATATGAATGTGCGTAGTGCTGGACCAGCGGTACCACTACCTCCTCGTGACTCTGGCCTAAAACAAACTTAGAACCGTTTCCCAGAGCGGTATGGAAAAGATCTGAAATATTTTCCCTGCCGGTCTTGATGTAATTCTCCAGCGGATGCAAAGCAGGCATTAAAACTTCCTGCCCGCCGACCGCGTTCATCTCTTCGCGGATAATTTGTTCTATTTTTTTCAATACCAAAAGCCCAAGCGGCAAATAAGAGTAAACTCCGGACATAAGCCGATGGATAAACCCTCCCCGTTCCAAAAGAAGCGCATTCAGGCTTTCCTCGTCCTTCGGAGGATTTTTTTCAATTTTAGTGAATAATCGCGATTGACGCATAGCCAAATCTTAGCGCCCCGCCTCAAATAAGGCAAATATTCGCTAAAACAGGGCTTTTATGTACTTAAAAAAATAAAAAATGAGAGAAGCCGAGCTTCTCTCATTTAATCCATTCCCGTATTTTGTTTATTTTGATAACCCTCTCCGCTTCGCTTGTCCATCTTCCAAGGGACAAATTGGCTTGCGGATACATGAAAGAGTTTTTGTCTTCGGTGTGGTCAACGCCGAAAAGGTGCGCAATTTCGTGTTTAAGAACGGTTTCCAAAAAAGGATTGCCTCCCCAGTCCAAAGCGCGCGCGTAGTTTCCGACATTGTACATAATTATCACGGCCGTATCTTCGTCTGTATGCGCGACAAGTTCTTCTGTTTTACCGTCCGGACGCGGAAACTCCATGGACTCACTAGTAAAAATAATTCTTACTTCGTCAGTCAATCGGCAAACATATTTCAAATACCTCTCGTAATTGACCGGCAATATGCCGGTATTGCCGCTGAAAACAGCAACCGTGCCGGCTTCAAAACGAATACCTGCATTCTTCTCATATTCGCACGAGACGGAAACCAGTATTTTCCTGAAAATGCTTTCATTGACGGGAGACTCCTTATCATTTAACAAACAAACTGAAATGGTCCTGATGTTAGATGAGGTATAAGCTTTTTGCGGGCTTGCGCCGGGCAAGAACAGAAACAAAACAATAAGAACTGTCAGATACGCGAAAAAACGGGCAATTTTCATATGTAGCTCCTTCCGTAAACTTTCTGCCTTGATTATACAATAAATCAAGAAAATTTGCAATACGTATTTTAACTTAAAACAGGGCTTTTATGTCGTTGAAGGTGATGAAAAGTATGAGGGCGATGAGCAGTGCAAGGCCGAGACCGTGCGCGGCGGAGCTTATATTCACCGAAATTTTCTTACCGCGGATTGCTTCAATAATCACAAATAAAAGCCTGCCTCCGTCCAGCCCGGGTATCGGCAAAATATTTATTATAGCCAGATTTATTGATAGAAGAGCTATAAAAGTAAGCAAGACAGAGAGCCCCATACTCGTAGCCTGACCCGTCAGATTATAGATCCCCACAGGCCCCGAAACCTGCACCGCCTCTCCTCCGCCGGTGGTCAAACTGCCGATGAGCATCCAAAACCCCTGCAGTGTTGCAGTAGTCGCGTTCCACATTATTTGCGCGCCCTCAATAGGCGCAAGATAGAAAGGAATTTTTCTGATACGCACCAACGACAAAGCGATTCCCAAAGGCCCCTCGCCCGCCGGCGGGTCCGCACGCGGAACTATTGTTGTCTGAAATTCGGTTTTTCCACGAAGGATAACTACAAGTATTTCTTTTCCTTTGTGCGCTTCAATGAATTTTTGCGTTTCATCTATTGTTTTGGGAGTAACCGAATCCGCTCCGCTCACCATGTTATTTATAACATCGCCTGCTTCAATCTTTGCGGTGCCCGCGGGAGAATTGGGCGCGGTTTCCACTATCATGACTTTGGCATCGGGATAGAGCGCGATGTCTTTGTCTTCAACAGACTCAAATGTCCCCATCATTGCAACGGCGGAAAAAATAACATAAGCCAGAACAAGGTTCATAAACACTCCTGAAGCAAGCACCGCCGTCTGCACCCATGAAGATTTATTTGAAAAGTGCGAAGGGTCCTGAGATTCGCCCCCGTCCTCGCCGGTTATTTTTACGAACCCGCCCAAGGGCAGCCAATTGAAGGAATAAAGTATCCCTTTTTTGCTTCTTACGCCGAACATGCGCGGCGGAATGCCGAAGCCGAATTCCTCAACTTTTATCCCGAAAAACAGCGCCGAAAAAAAGTGCCCCGCTTCATGCGAGAGTACCAGCGCCAAAAGTATTACGAAAAAGATTATCAGTGTTATCAGCATGTTTATATTGCAGAGTAAGTCTAGCAAAATAATGTGAAAATGAAAACGGCCTATCGCTAGGCCGTGCCGGTTTTTGTAAAGCATCGGCAAACTTTATTACAGCGATCGAACAGGAAACGGAAGAGTCGAGTTATCCAGTCCCAAAAAAACCTGATGGTCAAAGCCTAGAACACCCAGAGCCTCAATGTCGCTCTTTTTGAACTCTCCATGAAGCATCAATATCTCTGAAAATTTTGGATGTTGCGAAACTAAACACATCGGTAGACCTCGGACTAACACACTAATTTCCGTTTTATTCCAGCTTCCGTTTGGGCGGCGCAAGATTGTTATCTTTGCCTTGCGCCGCGCATCCATTATTTCCTCATAAACCAAATCAAGCATATCGCCTCCTTTGGATTTTGAAACTATTTGTATTATATCATCTATTCAACTTATAGTCAATAGCAAAATAACCCGATATTTTGAGTGATTTTCGATTTACACCTCCATCAACTCCTTCTCCTTCTTTGCGGCAAACTCTTCTATCTTTTTGTTGAACTCCTCCGTCATTTTTTCCATCTTCTCGTTTTGCGAGAATTTTTGGTCTTCCGATATAGTTTTTGCCCGCTCCTCGTCCAATATGGTTTTCCTGATATCATCGCGTCTTTTTCTTAAGGTGATTTTTGATTCTTCCATTTTTTTGCCTATCAATTTCACGAATTCCTTTCTTCTGTCTTCCGTCAAAGGAGGAATTGTAAGCCTTATCTGCCCGCTCTCGGCTATCATCCCAAGCCCTAAATTCTCTTTTTTAATGGCCGACTCAATATTCGGCAGAGTTGATTTGTCCCATGGCTTGACCACAATACTCCGCGCGTCCGGAGTTGATATTGCTGAAACATGCGACAACGGTATCTGCGAACCGTATGAATCTACCATGATATTTTCAACGAGAGATGAATGCGAGCGTCCTGTCCGGACGGTTTTTAACTCCCCGGTAAAATGGTCAAGTATTTTTTTAAATTCTTTTTCTTCTTCGGTGAAGTTTATCATAATTTTGAAATTAATTGCATGTCTATGATAATACCATAATTATATACTCGCCCAAAAGACGATGATTCATTGTCGGGTCGGCAAGGGCGCTGATTGCCTTAAGCACTCTTTTCGTCCGCTCAATATTTTGCGGCGTGGGATTCCGGCGCATTGCCGTCCGGGCATGGCGGAGCGCCCCTCTCACAAATTCAGTAAACTCCGCCTTGTCCTCATGCGGAGGCTTGGCCGGCAATTTAAATCCGTCCGAGCCGCCAACCGAATATCTGGCGAACTGGTCATGCTTGCCCTCCGAAGCTTTAGCAAAGGAGGGGAATTTTAAAATAGAAAAACGCGAGCGTAATGTCGGCAATACTTTCTCCACATTTTCCGTCGTCGCCAAAATAAAACTTGTCCGCGAAGGTTCTTCCAAAAGCTTGAGCAACGCGGGCGCGGCCTGCCAGCTTAGGCGCTCTATATTTCTTATCAAAAAAACATTTTTCTCTCCCGCCAAAGGACTCATTGAAGCCTTTTCTTTTACCAGCCGAATATCGTCAATGGTTATCGGGTCGGAATTTATCTCGCAAAAATCAGGATTTATTCCTCCTTTTCTTTGCGGCATAAGCGCGCCCGACAAATATTCTATTGCCTCTTCTTTGCCTTCATTATCCGTTCCCGCGAACAAATATGCGTGCGGCAAAGCGCCCCTCTCAATCTGGCGTTTCAGAAAATCAAGCTGTTTATTCATCTCTTCGCAACGATACTTCTTTTATATATGTCCAAGTGTTCCAAAGCGATGCCTGTGCCTTTGGCGACGCAGTAAAGCGCATCCTTGGCGACACTCGTCGGAACGCCGGTAGAGCGCGAAACCAAAACGCTGAAATTGCGGAGAAGAGATCCTCCGCCCGTCATTATTATCCCCTGTTCAATAATATCGGCTGCAAGCTCGGGCGGAGTATTATGCAAAACCTGTTTTATTGATTTTACAATATCGCGGAGCTCACCTTCCACGGCTTTGACGACATCGTTGGTGTGGATTTCCAGAGACCTCGGAAGGCCTGAAATAAAATCACGTCCTTTTATTGTCATCGAAAGTTCCTCGTCCAGCGGAATCGCCGAGCCTATAGCGATTTTTATGTCTTCAGCCGTAGAATCCCCTATCGCAAGATTGAATTGTTTTTTTACATAATCCGCTATCGCCTGATCAATTTTGTTGCCTGCGACTTTTACCGACATTGAAGAGACAATTCCTCCCAGAGAAATTACCGCCGCGTCCGTTGTTCCTCCGCCGATGTCCACTACCATGTGTCCTCTCGGCTCGTGTATCGGAATGCCCGCACCTATCGCCGCAAGCACAGGTTCTTTGACCACGAACGCGTTTTTTGCGCCCGCTTTTATCGCCGCTTCCACCACGGACCTTCTCTCATTTGAAGTTACGCCCGCGGGCACGGAAACCAGAACATCGGGTTTTAACAAATTCCATTTTCCCACCGCTTTGCCGATAAAATAGCGGAGCATAGCCTCGGTTACACGGTAATCCGCGATAACCCCGTCTTTCATCGGGCGGTAAGCCACTATGCTGTCGGGTGTGCGTCCTATCATAACCTTCGCTTCATTGCCGACAGCAAGAACTTTATTTTCAGGCATGGCGACGGCAACTACGGAAGGTTCGTTGAGCACTATTCCTTTGCCGTAAACAAACACAAGCGTATTCGCCGTGCCTAAATCTATTCCTACTTTTTTTATTAAAAATGGCATTAAATCCTCTGGATATTAGCACCTATATTCTTTAATCTCAAATCAATTTTCTCATGCCCGCGGTCGATTTGATAAATGTTACCTATCTGTGATTCGCCATGTGCAATAAGCGCCGCAATCATGAACGCGAGCCCCGCCCGCAAATCCGGGCTTTCCAGCTTCCTGCCGTATAACTGTGTCGGCCCCGAAATCATCGCGCGGTGCGAATCCATCAGCGAAATATTCGCGCCCATGAGATTTAAGTCCTGTGTATACGAAAGGCGCCCTTCAAATATAGTCTCGTGTATCATACTTTGCCCCATGGCCTGCGTGGCAAAAACCGCAAACGGCGCCTGGAGGTCGGTTGCGAAACCGGGATATTCTTTTGTCTTAATATTCACGCCTTTTATATTTTTTGTTTTTTTTACAACAGCGGAATTTTTCTCCATGGTTATATTTGCTCCAGCTTCTTTAAGAACGCCCATGAGAGCGGCTGCCTCTTCAGGAAAAATATTTTTTATCAAAAGCTCTTTAGCCGCAAGCGCCCCGAGTATTAAAAAGGTCCCCGCTTCTATGCGGTCGGGGGGCGCGGTAAAGGGCGAGGCGCCCGTCAGCAATTTACCTCCTCTCCCTTCTATATGAATAGTGGTAGTCCCCGCTCCCGCGATTCTGGCGCCGTTCTTGTTCAAAAAATCGACGAGGTAGATTATTTCAGGCTCCATGGCGCAATTCCTTAAAACAGTGTCTCCATTCGCCAATACGGCCGTCATTATCATCCCTTCGGTGCCGGTTACGCTCTGTGTTTTGAATACATAGTCCGCGCCTTTCAGCCCCTCGGGTGCCTCAGCTTCATATATTAAATTGCCTCCCTCTGTCTTCGCAGGTGTTTTTATTTTCGCGCCCATCGCTTCCCAGCCCGAAAGAAAAACATCAATCGGGCGCGCGCCGATGACACATCCGCCCGGATGCGGAAATGAAACCGCCCCATAACGCGCGAGCACGAGACCCACCGGTAAAATTGATGCGCGGAAACGTTTGGCTATCTCCATATCCATTTTTTCTCCGAACTCAACGGGCGAAATAAGCTCGTTCATGCGTTTTATATCCTCAATATCGGGAAGATTGGAAAATTTCGGCTTTTCCTTAAAAAGCAGGGATGAGGCAAGCGCGGGGAGTGCGGAATTCTTTGAACCGCCGACAAAAATCTCGCCGTTCAAAACCGGCAATCCGCCTCCTCCTTGTATCAGAAAATGTGGCATATATATGCAATTTATGATAAATTGAAAGCAAAATCAAACCCGTGTTAACCAAAAAAAAACGCACAATTCTCTTTTGGCTTTCCATAGTAGCATTCTTTGTCCTTATAGGGCCAGTGCTCATATACAGCTCCGGTTACAGACTTGGGTCCGGCTGGAGCCTTGTCAAAACAGGCGGTATTTACATTAAAGGCACCAGAAGCAGGGCGTTGATAACCGTAGGCGGAGCAAAAAAATATACGACGTATATTTCAAAGTCGGCGCTGATAAAAAATGTTAGCCCGGGTTTCCATAAAACCACCGCAAGCCTGGAAGGTTATTTTGACTGGGAAAAAAATCTTGAGGTCACGCCCGGAATGGTGACTTCACGCGAAGCACTTTTGGTGCCCAAAGTTATTACGGGAAAGATCATCGGCACCACCACTCCTGAAATCCGCACGCCGTATCTTAAAAAAAATATCCTCTACACTTACGACGACACGGGAAAACCAAAACAGCTTTACGCGGGAGTTAAAAAATTTTGGTTCACAAGAGGTGGTTTCCTAATTTTGGGAACAGACGGAGAATTTTATAAGAACGGCGAGGCTTATCAGATACCCGAAAACTGGGGAGACAAAGCAAAAGCTATTTTAGAAGGTAAAAAAACGAGCATAATCACCGAAGACGGCGCGCGCATAGTTTATTGGGATGATTCAGGAATAGATTCTTACTGGATATACGACATTAATAAAATGCCCCAGTGGGAAAACCCCGAAACCGGACAGAACGGAATAGACCGCTATCTGCATATTTATTCTACCAACAAAGGCGTCCGCGGCGTTGAAGAATATCCGGGCTATCAGGATTATCTTCTCGCCGAAATTTCCGACGGAATATTTGTTTTAGAGATAGAATCGGCCGGCGGGCAAAATATTGAACCTATTTATCGCGGCAAAACACCGGAAATAATCTCCGTACCGGACGCATCCGGCGGAGAACTCATCATCAAAGACGGCGTGAATTATATCGGGTTGGAGTTGCCGTAACCCCCCTATCTCCCCAAACTATATAACCTCTTAATCTCGTCCCTCGTCAGCGCCCTGTTGTAGACGCGGACTTCGTCTAAGCGCCCGCTCCACGCATCACCGGGCGTAGAATCGCCTTCATATCCTATATCCATAACCTTTACGCCTACGGGAGTCGCAGCGGTTGTGGCGTCAACTCCTTTATTCGCAAAATCTGCGTTAAGGACTACTTCCCTGTGAGTACTGGTATAAAAAATTGCACAGGCGTGATTCCATGTGTTTATATTGTAAGTGTTGGTGGTTGGAGCGAAAGCGTTGCCGATGCCGTCAGTATGGACAATTTGTGCATTTTTAGCATCGTCATTTTTTGATAACCTGAAATAGTTTGATGTCGTATCAGAATCTCCAATTTGCGCTATGTTCCTATCATTAAATATTACATCCCCCTCGTCATCATAGAACCACGCGCATATTGTTAGAGGTACCGCGGTAACCGGTGCCGAGGACATATGCACACGCTGACTTGCTTCATCGTTAAACTCCAGGGCCTGACCGATTTTGCCGATGGCGCGTTTAGGTCCGTTGGTGAGAGTGCCGTTGTTGGAATTGCCCGAGCGGTCGTATGCGGTGTTGCCCGCCATATCTTTTCCGTCAAACGTCCAATACCCAACCAAACCTTTTTGGAGAGAGTCATTATTGATTGAAGTATTTATTTTCAGCGTCGCCCCGATGCGGTAGAGGCGTTTAATTTCGTCCGCCGAAAGCGCGCGGTTGTAGACGCGGACGTCGTCGATGAGGCCGTTGAATCCGGCGTTGCCGCTTTTTCCGATTATAAGATCTATTGATGCGTCACCTCCAACAGGAGCTATAAGGGATTGAATTAAAGTTATATTTTGTTGCACACCATTTATAAACAATATCGGAGCAGTTGTCGGAGATACATCACTATAGGTAACCGCGACATGCTGCCATGTGTTCAAGCTTATTGAATTAGCAGGAGAGCGCCATATACCATTTTGAGATGCTTCTCTGCTAAATAATAAATTATTAGTCTGTCCACTGCATCCGCCAATGACCCAATTGTTGCACAAGACAAAAGTCATACCTACAGTGGGTGGGCCAGCACCATCAATTTTAGAAACAATGTGCCCACCCCAGGTGGTTGGGATATTTTTAGGATAGACCCAGGCAGAAATAGTACCACCGGTATTAAAGATATCTGTGAGTGAAGAACCTGCACCCGCATTTACAAAATCATCCACCCCGTCAAAATTCAGCGCCTGGCCGAGTTTGCCGATGGCGCGGGTGG
>Ga0154952_114_pt1 | contig 21854 bp, 25 predicted proteins | sample RifCSPhighO2_01_FD_105920 | JGI IMG/M metagenome (GOLD analysis project Ga0154952, IMG submission 105920) | Candidatus Giovannonibacteria bacterium RIFCSPHIGHO2_01_FULL_45_33
AAGGAGATGACGATAATTTTAAGGTTCTTGTTCATAAAATCAAATTTCACATGATCCCGTAGATGTGCCTATTGGTATGTAATTTGTATAAAAAATTTGCGTAATTTGCCCACTTTCTGTTAATGCGTCTATCTTGAAATACAAGCCTCTGCCATCAATGCCATTTATAGATATTACATATCGTGAAGATGATGCACGAAACAGGCTTTTATCTAGAGCACTTTTTTTTAATTGCATCCATGGCCCATCCTGATAATCTGATTTATATATAACAACCGATTTACTGCCAACAGGCGGCTCGTCAAACGAAACAAAAGTTCCAAGCGCACAACTAACAGTTAAATCTGCTGTTTTATTTTCAGTAGAGTTTTCAATAAACTTAAAAGTGGAGAGGATTTGGTTCAGTATATCTTTATTCGACACACGAACGAGATGCCAATTGAGAATTAGACTATAAATATGCGGATTGCGCTCGATAAAAATAGCTTTAGAAGTTGCTTCCGGATTATCGGAAACAAATTCGTAGGCTTTATGGCCGCTAACCAATATTTCTGATTTTTTATATTCGTACGGCTCTGCAAAACGCGGCTGTATTGATTTATATTGAGCATCCAGTGTCGTATTTGAGCTAACAAAAATCATTCCTCCGCCGCCGGAACAAGACGGATCCGCAACCGAATTTAGACATATAAAAAACGTATTTTCATCTGAATTATTATTTTCGCTGTATTTCCAATCGCTTGGATACTTCATCTCAAACCCGTATTTTTCGTTGCGGTAGGTTTGCCATCCCGTAAAATCGCCTGCGGCGACCACGGGACAAGGGTTGAATTCACACTTCGGGCCGGTTCTGCCCACATAAGACCCGTCGGGGCATTGCTTAGCTTCTTGCGTGCAAAATACGGGCTCCGGCGAAAGTTTTAAGGTATTTTGGCCCCACATATAGCCGGTAAAAAGCACTATTCCTGCGGTAAGGGAGATGACGATAATTTTGAGATTCATGGTTAAATATTATTTTATAAACTTAAAAGTGGATTTTATTTTATTACTTCACAGCAGTGCATTTTTGCTCTATACATTGCGCCGTATATCCTTGGTACATCATGCACGGCGAATCGGGCGGCGCTGATTTTGCCCACTGCTTATTTAAAGCGCCCGCACAAAGCCACAACACGCAGTCATTGTCAGTATTGCAAGCTAATTTCTCCGGTATTTCTTGCAATGACGCATCGGGTTCAAGAAATTTAAAAGTGGAGAGGATTTGATTGAATAATTTTCGATCCACCTCAGTATATTTGCCAAGATAATTCCCGATCCCTTCATTCATAAAAATATAAACTTTCTCGTCTCGCATAAAAAACACCGAAGTAAAAGCGCTCTTGTCCAAAATTAACGCATCTACACCGTTAATCAGTCGATATGGCTGCAAATATTGGCTGTATCCAGATGGGGTTTTCGCCTCATACCATTTTTGGATGCTTAGTTTATTAGGATTGGATTGAATTTGAAGTGAAATTGTACCCTGTGTTTGTGATTTCAATGCAAAGCTTATTAAATATTTGCTTTCAAAATTCGAAAAATTCCACTCTGGCGGATACCTCACCTCAAACCCGTATTTTTCGTTGCGGTAGGTTTGCCAGTCTGAAATGTCGAACATCGAAGGTTCGACATTAGGGCATTCGGCAAACTCGCACCTTGGGCCGGTTCTCCCCACATAAGACCCGTCGGGGCATTGTTTGGCTTCCATTGTACAGGCGCGATTAACATAACGATCACCAATATGCTCAAGAGCCGGAAAATATAAACCAAAAGCGAAATAAAGCAAAAATAACAAAATTAATGCAGAAAAAATTAATATTTTTGATTTAAAAGAAAGAGCTCTTCTTTGCGTTAAAATATTCTCCTCATATATCTTCCGCCACCAGTAAATTCCCTCCTTGTACCCAATCCACGCGCCCGCCAAAAAGAAAACAACGGTTAAAACGTTATGGATTAAAACCCATGTGTCCCACGTAAGTCCGAACCCGTATTTGAGAAAATCTGCCAAGAGAAGCCCGATATACCACATCTCTATCAGCGCGTGGGCCAAAAACTGAAGAATAGCCCCTAAAACAACGAATAAAAAAATATAAATATTGCGCTTCATAGTTTATATTTTACCATGAAAAGAAAAAAGAGCCGACTGGCTCTTTATGTGATATGGTGCATGCCGGAAAAATCGGCATAGTAGAGATGAACAGGCTTGTTTGTGTTCCTCTTAACCCCTTTCTCTTTAAGGAATTTTTTTAGCTTTTTGCTCTTTAAAAAAGCTACTACCGTCTTTTTTCCTTTTTTAAGCTCGTTTGAATAAAACTTCTTTGCGTCAGATTTGCTTTGAAAATGTCTGCCATAGTCGCCGCATTCTACATGGTCTTTAAGCACAATCATCTTTGCGTCGTGCAATAACACTGATTTTGCGATTTGGCGAAGCACAAATTCCGTCTCCCACCAGTCAACGGGGCTTGCCAAAGCTTTTACGCCTCCGGCGATAAAAACGGGATCTACTTTTTTAAATCCGTGATTTTTGCAAAATTTCTCATAAAGCGACAACTCTTTTTTGTTAAACCTGTCATCAAACCTTGCGTCAAAACACCAAATAACGCATGCGTCGGCATGATAATGACCGGAATCGACTTTATGATAAATTCTTTTTTTCATCCGCGCCTCCATAATATGAATCTAATCCGCTAATTATTATATACTAAAACCTTTAATCAATCAAGAGGGTCGCTTTGTTACTGCGGTCAACTTCCAAAAACCCGCCTCCTACCTCAATTTCTTTTTTCCCGCCTTCCAGAAAAATAACCGCCTTCCCTTTTTTCAAATCGGCAATTAATGGCAAGTGATGGTCCAAAACGGTTATCTCTCCGGCCCCCGTTTTCACGTTGAGCCCTTGCGCCTCGCCGTCATATTCAACGCCTTTTAAGGATAATATCTTTAACCGCATATTATTCGCCTAAAATTCCCTTCATATAGAAAAAGTCCTCCGGTTTGTCGTCGTATTTTCCATCCAAAATATTCTTGAAGTCGCGGACCGTTTCCGCCAATTTTACGAATTTACCGTTTCGTCCCGTAAATGTTTCCGCAACAAAGAACGGCTGGGACAAGAATTTTTGGATTCTGCGGGCGCGCCCCACAAGAATCTTGTCTTCATCTGACAATTCCTCCATTCCCAATATCGCAATGATGTCCTGCAATTCTTTGTATCTCTGTAATATCTGCTGGGTTCGGCGCGCCACTTCATAGTGTTCTTTCCCTACAATCTTCGGATTCAAGGCGGTTGAATTGGAACCAAGAGGGTCAACCGCGGGGTAAATACCTATCTCGGTGAGTGCGCGCGAAAGAACGATGGTAGAGTCAAGGTGCGCGAATGTTGCTGAAGGCGCGGGGTCCGTAATATCATCCGCAGGAACGTAAATTGCCTGCACTGAGGTGATGGAGCCGTCTTTTGTTGAAGTAATTCTTTCCTGAAGCTCTCCCATTTCGTTCGCAAGCGTAGGCTGATATCCTACTGCTGAAGGCAGACGTCCGAGCAAAGTTGAGAGCTCCGAGCCGGCCTGTGAAAAACGGAAAATATTGTCTATGAAAAGAAGAACGTCTTTTCTTTCCTCATCTCTGAAATATTCCGCCATCGTGAGCGCCGAGAGCGCTACTCTAAGTCTCGCGCCCGGAACCTCGTTCATCTGTCCGAAAACAAGCGCTGTTTTATCAATAACTCCGGATTCCAACATTTCGTGATATAGGTCATTTCCTTCTCTTGTCCGCTCGCCGACTCCCGCAAACACCGACGCTCCGCCCGATTCCTGCGCCACATTTCTGATAAGCTCCATCAACAAAACAGTTTTACCCACGCCCGCGCCTCCGAAAAGCCCCACTTTTCCTCCTTTTATAAAAGGTGCTAAAAGGTCTATAACTTTAATTCCCGTTTCAAAAACTTCGGTTTTTGTTGATTGCTTGATTAGGCTCGGCGCCTGCCTTTTTACTTCCCAGTATTTTTTAAAATTCCCGCCCTTGCCGTCCACCGGCTCGCCTACTACATTAAAAACTCTGCCCAAAACTTCCTGCCCGACGGGAACTTTAAGTCCTTCACCTGTATTTTCCACTTCAGCACCGCGCGCCAAGCCGTCAGTTGATGCTAATGCAAACGCGCGCACTCTGCCCGGCTCCAGATGCTTTGCAACCTCCAGAATAATCTTTTTTCCTTCAATCATTATCAAAAGAGCTGAACCGATATGCGGCGTAAAAGATTCTCCGAATTCAACATCCACGACCGGCCCAATGACCTGAATTACTTTTCCTTTATTATTTGTTTCTTTATTCATATTCGGAAATTAATTATACTAATGCGCTTTGCGTGCCTGTAATCTCAATCAGTTCGCTGGTAATAGATGCCTGGCGGACTTTGTTGTACGAAATAGAAAGATCTGTTGAAATCTCATCCGCGTTGTCCGCGGCGCTCTTCATCGCCACTCTCCTCGCGGAATGTTCCGAAGCGTTGGCTTCAAGAATAATATGATAAACCTGCATTTTAAAAAGATAAGGGATGAGACTATTCAAAATTTCAGCCGGAGTTGGCTCCAAAATATAATCAATACCGGATACTGACTTGGCGGTTGAACCGCCAAGTGGCGGTGCAACCGCCTCTGAAAATTTTCCATGCTCAGGCACAATCTCTTTTACCGTTTTTTCAATCTTCTCCAAGTCAAACGGCAAAATCTGCCTTACAAGCACATCCTGAAAAAGCGCCGTACGGAAATGCGTAGAAATGATCAATACTCTGTCAAAATCGCCCTTCAGATATCCGCTGACAAGAAGCTCGGCAAGCGGGGTTACTTCTTCCGTTTCAATAAAATCGCCGAAGCCCTGGAATTTTCCGCAGAGATTCCATTTATTTTTTAAAACATAATTTTCAGCTTTTTTGCCTACGGCCGCAAACACAAATTCATGCGCGAGCTGCAGGGAAAAATTATCTTTTGCCAAAAGTGCGTCAACCGCCCTGAAAATCTGGGAGTTAAAAGACCCTGCAAGCCCCCTGTCGGAAGCAACAACAACAACCAGCGTTTTTTTAATCTCCCTTGAAGCCGAAAGCGGAATATTTATTTTTTTCAGATCATCACTTTTTAAAAGTTTTTCCAGAAGTTCCAGAGCAAAAAACGCATAAGGACGCGAACCCAAAGCTGCCTCCTGTGACTTCCGCATTTTGGTGGCGGAAACCACTTCCATCGCTTTCGTGATCTGCCCGATGTTCTTGACTGCTCCCAGCCTGGATTTGATATTTTGCAGTGATTCGGCCATATTAAGATATTTTTTTCATGTTTTTAAAGCTGTGAATCGCATTCTTCAGTGCCTCCTCGGTCTTTTCGTTCCACTCTCCTTTGCTCAAAGGCTCCACTATATCTTTTTGATGCATTTTGGACAAAAATTCCAAAAATTCCTTTTCAAAAGTTTTTATATCTTTTACCGCTATATCATCCAGAAATCCGTTTATAGCCGCAAATATTGACGCAACTTCCATCGCCACCGCGAACGGCTCCCCGTCCGCCTGTTTCAAAACTTCGGTCAGAAGTTCTCCGCGCTTTATCTGCTTTTTCGTATTTTCATCAAGATCGGACGCAAACTGCACGAATGCCTGCAATTCTCGAAACTGGGCGAGCTCAAGGCGAAGCTTGCCAGCAACTTTTTTCATCGCTTTAGTCTGCGCGGCGGAGCCTACACGGGAGACGGAAAGACCGGCGTTGATAGCCGGGCGAATGCCTTTATAAAAGAGGTTTGATTCAAGATAAATCTGGCCGTCGGTTATTGAAATGACGTTCGTCGGCACGTATGCGGAAACATCCCCCAATTTTGTTTCAATAATAGGAAGAGCCGTAAGCGAGCCTCCGCCTTTTTCTTTTGAAAGTTTTGCCGCACGCTCAAGAAGCCTGGCATGAAGATAAAAAATATCTCCGGGGTAAGCCTCGCGTCCGGGGGGTCTGCGCAGGAGCAAAGACAATTGCCTGTAGCTGTCGGCGTGCTTGGAAAGGTCATCATAAATAATGAGCGCGTCTTTGCCCGAATCCATGAAATATTCTCCGATGGCGCATCCGGCAAAGGGCGCTAAAAATTGCATTGAGGCCGGCGACGAAGCCGGTGCCGAAACCACGACCGTATATTTTATCGCTTCGTTTTCCTCCAGCATTTTTACAATTTTTGCTATCTTTGAATTTTTTTGTCCAACCGCAACATAAATACAGATAATCTGTTTTCTGCCGGAATCCTTTGCATCCTGTTTTTGGTTTAAAATTGCGTCAAGCGCTATCGCCGTTTTTCCGGTTTGCCTGTCGCCGATGATAAGCTCGCGCTGGCCTCTTCCGATAGGAATCATTGCGTCAATCGATTTTATTCCCGTATGCACAGGCGCCGAAACCGATTCGCGCTCAAGCACAGACGGAGCCTTTCTTTCCAATGAATAGTCTTTTCCGTAGGACGCCTGAAACACTACCCCTTTGCCGTCGAGCGGCTCACCAAGCGGGTCAATGACCCTGCCCAAAAGCTCATCGCCCGCTTTCAGCGAAAGAACTTTCCCGCTCTTTTTTACGCGGTTCCCCACGGCAACCCCTTCCGCTTCTCCCAGAATAACCGCGCCGATAGAACTTTCTTCAAGATTGAACGCCACCGCCGGCAATACGCCCGATGAGGCCTCCACTAACAAAATTTCCTGGCTAAGTGCGTTCCTTAGCCCCGAAATTTTGGCAATGCCGTCCCCAACCTCAGTCACAATTCCGACGTCCGCGAATTCGGCTTTATCCTCAAAGCCGACGATATCCCTTTTTAATTTTTCTATTATTTCTTTCATTGCAATAATTTATTAATTTTTTTCGCAAGAGTCATATCAAGCTCTTTTTCTCCATCTATCAAAACCCTTACTCCAGCGACAAGCTCCGGCCTTAGTGATATTTCAACATGATCCTTTACGGAAAATTCTTTTTTAAATTCCAATATCAATTTATCCGATAATGGCCTTGCAAATTCCGCCGATACAACGCGTCCGCCGGCGCCGTGCGTTATTTTTTGCGTAATCAAATTCAGTATCTTTTCTATTGCCGGCCAATCTCCATTCCTGTAAACAGCTCCCAAAAAAGATTTTATAATATGGTCCTTTTTGGAAGGGTGCTCCTCCAGCGCTTCTGAAAATGCCTTCGCGTATGATTCAGCCGGATATTTCATCCCCGTGATATTTTAGCGGATAAACCTGAAATCTCATCCACAGCCTGCGACACCAAAGCTGCGTCAACCGCATTCGGATCCAGCTGTACGGTCTTGATTATAGCCGCGCGCACCAAAGCCTTTGCTTCCTTCGCCATTGCGAGCCGCGCCTCTTCCTGCCTCCGTTCCGCAATCTGTCCGGCTTCTTTCAATATGTCATCCGCCTTTTTACCGCCCTCCATGATTATCTTGTCGGCGCCAGCTTTGGCTTCCGCTTCGCCTTTTTTTACTATCTCAAACGCCGTTTTTTCCGCTTCGCCCAATTTTTCTTCTTTCATTTTGTCTATCGCCAAAAGGCGCTCTTCCGCTTCCTTTCCGACTTTGAGGCCTAGCTCTATCTTTTTTTTGCGCTCTTCCAGAACTTTAAGCAAAGGGCGAAAAAGAAAAAAAGTGAGTACCGCGAGTAAAATTAAAAAATTTACCCCTTGCGATAGCAGGAGCTTCCAATCAACGCCGAGTTGATGAAAGAGCTCGCTCATGAAAAAAATTATTTAATTAATTAACCTACGAATTTCAAGATTAAAGATACGACCAACGCGTAAATTGCTATGGCCTCCGCGAACGCGATAGCCAAAATCATCGCCGTCTGAATCTTCGGCGCCGCTTCCGGGTTCCTGCCGATGGATTCAGCTCCCTTTGAGCCTATCCAGCCGATTGCGAATGCCGGGAAAATCGTCCCCGCGCCCATCAAAATGGCAATTGCAAATAGTTTTGCTGTTTCCGGTTCCATTATTTTTTAATAATACCTTTTAATAAAATGCGCCCAAACACGACCATTTGTTCAGTGCGCCGCCTCATGCTCTCTTACGGCCATTCCGAGAAATACAAGCGTCAGCATTGAAAATATAAACGCCTGTATGAACCCGACGAAGGTTTCTAAAAAAAGAAACGGCAATGGGACTATCTGCGGTACGAGGAACCCTACTATCATAAGCAGTACCTCCCCCGCAAAAACGTTCCCGAACAGCCGAAAAGAGAATGAGACTATTTTAATGAATTCAGAAATAAATTCAAGTAGCCCGACAAACGAGAAAATCGGGTTTTTTATTGTAAAGAATTTACCAAGATGTTTCGCCGTGCCTATTGCCGCCGCCCCGAGGATATTCACGGAAAATACCGAGATGATGGCGAGAGCAATGGTAAAGTTAAGATCTGCGGCCGGAGCCCGGAAAAGAGGAACAATATGCCCATTTTCCGAGATTTCAAGGAAACCGAGCGGAAAAAGGCCGAGCCAGTTGGATGTAAGTATAAAAAGGAAGATTGTGCCGATTATCGGCAGATATTTTTCGGACAAATGCCTATCGCCAAGCACCGAATCCATAAGTGAAAGCAATTCTTCAACGGCGAGCTCAAAAAATCCCTGGAGTTTCCCCGGTACAAGAGAAAGCTTGCGTCTTATGGCAAGCGCGAACACCGTAAGCGTCAGCACGGCAATGCCCGCCAAAAAAAGCGAATTTGTAACCGGCCACGACCCGATATGGAATATTTCTTCCGCAACTATGGAAATTTCGTGCATAATTGGTTCCAATAGTACCACGCTTACGCAAAAAATAAAAGCGGTTATTTATCAAAAAAATTGGCAGCCTATTTTCCTGACGCAATTATTGCCCGAATGCCTGAATATAATGAAGACGGGTTTGCTTTTTCCGCTTCCGCCTTCGCCCAATCAAATTTTCCCCTGACCACCCTACGCATGTCTTCGCCTTCGGATATTTCTTCGTTTTCCATTCCTATCTCATCCCCATAATAAATTATATGCGCGCCGGGTGCCTCGAAAAGCATCCTGAACGCCTCTAATATTTTTTCTTTATCTCCCCCAAACATTGAAGCTAAGCGCATTGCGGTGTACGACTCAAAGCGATATTTCCTCTGCTGGTCAAAACCGGCGATCACCTCTTTTCTTTCGTCATCGGTAAGCCATGATAACGAAATTTCATCGTGACTCCGCAAAAAATTCGCCCAGGCGGAATTTTGCGGTATCTCTTCGCACTCTTTAAGAGCTGAATTAAAAAGACTTCTGTCATCTCTGACCAACGAACGAAATATTCTTTCGGTCAGATAAAAATTATAAGTGAGGTGGCATTCCGCCCCTTGATTAAAATACTCTTTCATTTTCATGATACCGTCATGTACTTCGGCAAGCAGTATCACATCCGAATAACTCTTATCTATATGCTTTCGCAGTTTCATTAATATTGCGTGTGTCTCGGGCAGACCCTTGCAATTCGTGCCTTCTTTTTTCACGATATGAGAGGCGGCATCCAACCGGAATCCATCGGCCCCCATATCAACCCAAAAATCCATGATATCAATAAAAAAATCAAAAACTGCCGGGTTTTTCCAGTTAAAATCCGCCTGTTCCGGACAAAATTCTGAAAAATAATAACTTTGAGCCTGCTCGTTCCAAACCCAATTTTTCGGTTTCTTTTCTGCAAAAACATTTTTTGCCAGAGAGTATTCGCTTCCCGTGTCGCTCCATAAAAACATTTCTCTCACATTACTTTCTTTATTTGAAGCTTCAATAAATAAAGGGTGCTCTGTTGAGGCGTGGTTTAACACAAGGTCAACGATTATTCTTATTCCCATCGCGTGTGCGCGCGACGTCATTTTTTTAAAATCCTCCAAAGTTCCCAATTCCTGACGGACGCCCTTATAATCCGACACGTCGTATCCGTCGTCTATCATCGGAGACGGATAATGCGGAAGAATATGCAGGCAATTTATACCGAGGTCTTTTAAATAATCCAATTTATCGCAAAGCCCCGCGAAATTCCCCGCAAATTTATCTACATATAGCTCATATATAACCGCTTCTTTCCACCACATATTAATCAAGAGTAGGCAAAATCCAGCCCGTATCGCCTTCGTAAGCTATTAATTCGTAACTTTTTCTCATTTACGGACATTATAGCATTAAAAATTTAAATTACAAGGCAAAGAACTTGACAAGTTTATCTATTTATGCTAAGCTCTTTTCCAGAAGGAGGACTTATGGAATTTAGAACAATGTTCCGAATGTCATGTACCTTTTCCGGTGTATTGCTCATGTTGGTCATCGGAGTAGGAACTTACTACGCAAACCGATATCATCGGCAGCAACAAATCCAAAAAATCGCCCGCGAAACACCGGATATTGCTTTAACAAAATCGCGGGCCGCGATACGTTTTAAAAAATGGGCGAAGTCGGTGCCTAAAGCCGTATCGGCCGTAGATAAAAAATACGGCAAGATGATTGAACGGGTAGCCAAGATCCAAAAAGTTGATCCGAAGCTCATCAAGACAATCGTTGTTGTGGAGTCTTCGGCAAAAGAGGACGCGATATCGGCAAAAAACGCCATCGGACTTATGGGTATAAAGCCCATCGCCGCAAGGGACGTCGGGCATGACCGCATCAGCTTGCTGACCAACCCGACATACAGTATCGTAACCGGTGCTAAATATATCAAGATGCTTCGGGACCGGTACGGGTTTAAAAACCGCAACCAGCTCTTGCTTGCCTATAATGAAGGGCCGGCTGAAGCAAAAGCACTGCTAAGCCGCGGTTTTAACCCGGCCGGGCACGAATACGTAATAAAAACAAACTATGTTCTCGCCAGCCTACAGTAAGTTTGTTTGCAAATATCCCCGGAGGATCGCTCCTTCGGGGATTTTTCTTTCTATTTCTTCGCAATAATCCTGTTATCGGGATGCGAAGTCCTCAACCTTCACGCTTTTGATAACCGCGTCGGTCAGTGGCTTGTCGTTGGCATCTGTTTTGGAGAGCCCTATCTTATCTACAACATCCTGCCCGCTTACAACTTTTCCAAAAATAGTGTAATCGTTCGGCAAAGGATAGTCGGCAAGCATTATAAAAAATTGGCTGCCGTTAGTATTTGGTCCGGAATTCGCCATCGCAACGACTCCTTTTTTGTATCCGGCTTTATAAGAAACAGTCGCGGGGTTTAACTCATCCGCGAAAGTATACCCCGGTCCGCCGCGGCCGGTGCCTGTCGGGTCGCCTCCTTGTATCATAAATCCTTTAATTACCCTGTGAAAAATTACTCCGTTATAAAATCCTTTTTTGACGAGAGCAATAAAATTCTCTACCGCCTTCGGCGCGTCGGCATTGTATGTCTCAAAAGATATGTCGCCCAAATTCGTTGATAAAATTATCATATTTTTTCCGTTAGTTGATAATATCTGCTGTTGCGTTGTTTCGGGATTTACAGAGTTTGATGTATCCGAAACCGATGTCGGCCACGGAATAATCTTTTTTGCAAGATTAGGCGTAAGTTCATCTGCTCTATTTGCCTCATAAAACCAATACACGCCCGCCCCGATGCTTAAGGCGAAAACGACGAAAATAAGCGATAAAATCCTTGAAAATCCTCTCATAAACATATTCTAACACGATTTCCGGAGAAGAAAAACCCCGCCTGTGAAGGTGGGGTTCGTTTTTATGAAAATTACATCCGCATAGCGGCTTCTTTGGCGAGTTCGGAACGCACAGGCTCGGGAAGAATGATATGGCCGAAAATCTCCGACCCTTTCATCTTTTGGACCGTGTACACTAATCCGTTGGATAACGGCGTTAAAAACGGTTCATCGATTTGTAACGGATCAGGGTCGCCGAGCATGACGAGTTTGGACTTTGCCGCAGGTCTTGTGCAAATTGTTTTTGCTTCGTGAGGAGTAAGATTTTGTGCGTCATCTACAAAAATGAATCTGCCGTGAATGCTTCGGCCGCGTACATGGATAAGAGGCTGCATCTTGAGCCTGTGTTCAACCAGCTCTTTAGCCATGGCGCGATTGGTCATGCTCATCTCGACCAAGCCAACGTTATCAAAGATAGGTTCGGTCCACGGCTGAAATTTTTCTTCCATCGTTCCCTTATAAAAGCCCAGTGAGCGTCCGCCCATCTCAACGATCGGCCGGTATGCTAAAAGTTCAAGAAACGGCTTATCCAGCTGGTCCGCTCCCGCGTGAAGAGTAACCAAAGTTTTTCCTCCGCCTCCGGGACCTACTACGGTAACAATGTGTATGCCGGGATCGGTAAGCAGCGCGTAAGCGTAAGCCTGTGGAATATTTATCGGCACAAATCCTTTTTTCTTCTGCGGCCACTCTACGTGACGGAAGATTTTTTCCGCTCTTTTGTAAATGGTCAGGAATTTCGTGCGGTCCTCACCGATAAATGTACAGCATTGGTTCGGATAAAGCTCGAGCTTGCCGACCGCGTTAAAAACCATCGCTTCACTGACAAAATGATCCCTGTATATTTCATTTGGAAAATTGGTTTTTGCAAAATCTATCCGGATATCCCTTGTGCCGGTATAAAGATCATCCAACGAATCAAGCACTGTATCATGTTCATAATCCTCTGCCTCAAGCCCCAAAGCTTCGGCTTGCAATAAAAGCGTAATTTTCCTGCTTATTAACTTCACAGGAATATTATCTGGGCACCTACTCTTCCATTTGAGTCCTGTATAAATAACCCTGTTGCCTACGCTGGCACAGGGATCAAAACCTTTAGGTAAATCTTTTGTGTCCTTGCCGTTATAAACGCCCGAATAATCTACGGCCACCCATCCTCCGGTCCTTGTTTTGACGCCTTCACGCAACGATAACTTTTTCTCTTTAGCCTGCTTCAGATAATATTTGAACTGATTTGACGCTTCAACAGCCGCCGCACCTTTTAAATCCGGACGCGATTTTACTTTCTCTATATCTTCCACCGTCGGCCACGGCACGACAACCGCGTTCCCCTCGTTTCCCAAAACATCAATGCATAACGGGTGATGAATAAAAGTGCTCGACTCAACAACATGAACTTTCTTTACAAGACCGCCGGAAATTAGATTCTCCAAATCTTTCTCCCTTCGCTGTCAAAGTGCGTATGCCGAGAAAATACCATTAAAAAAAGGCCTTGTCTAGAGGCCTCTTGCTATGCCGTAATTTGAATATTTCGCTTTGCCGGTAATTTCATCCTTAAAATCAAGGAACGGCGGACGTGATATTTTGTCGTCTTCTTTCAAAAGCTCAATTTCAAGCTTCCATATCCTTCTCGGAGAGAGTATCTGGTCCAGTTCAAAGTGCTGGAATTTATAAATAAAATGATACCTGTTCTTAAATACCGTCCTTGCCTTTGGATCTTTTCTCTCTTTTAAGCGCCGGTATTCTTCTTCCGGAATTATCTCTTCAAATTCCTGCTGTGCCGATTCGGAACCGGCAATTTTTATCTTTTTGGTTCTGTAATAAACCGAAAAGCTCCCGTATCTGCGCTCTTGCACCCTTTCCGTCGCTCCGTCGGACAAAAGATAATCTTGTACTATGGGGATTTTAACCGCCTCCGCCAGTGCCGGATGACTGAAATCAGGAGGAGAGCCGAGCAAAAACCGCCTTTCAATCTCAATATTCCCTAAAAACGAGTTGATAGTATTGTACAGCCGTTTCATTTTTTTCTTGAAGCCCGTGGAATTGTCTATGATTCTGAAATGCGGATGCCCAAGCCAGACATTCCTTCTTTTTCTGTCCATTTCCCTTGCCGCTTTTAATGTTGATTCATAACGCGCTTTGTTGTTCTTTAACGTATAGAATTTTTCCGCCCCTTCCGCCGCGGTAACCAAATACACTCCACCGTGAAAACAATCCCTGACATCAAAATAAGTGAGCCTTTCTTGCTTCAAAATTCTTTCATATGCTCCGGGCAGCATATAGGCTTTCCCGTCCATTGCGGTGCTGTCATAAAGAACAAGACATTTTTCATTCCGGAATATCTTTGCCCGCTCCAGCACATTCTTTCTCTGGTCAAGATTTTCCCACAATATCCGCCGCTGAACTTCTATGAATTGTTTCATATCTTTTTTTGCGAGTTCAGCCATATCACCGACCCCGCCCAAAATAACATCCGTGGCAATCTCTCTACCTATGAAAACTTTGTAGCCGTCTTTGGTAAATTTTTTCTGCATTTTTTTGATGCCGGTAGTTTTACCGGAGCACGGTCCGCCGGTAAGAGCTATTTCATGGATTTTATTTTCCATTATTTTTTAAAAAAACAAAATACCTGCTGATAATTTAGCAGGTATTTTGCCGATTGCAAACCCGGGAGTTTACTGCGTCGGTGTCGGAGTAGGAGTTGCTGTCGGAGTAGGTGTTGGTGTGGCTGTAGGAGTCGGGGTGGGAGTAGGTGTTGGTGTCGGGGTTACCACCGGAGGAGTGCTGGTCGCGCTCTTGCATGGCATAACGATAGTAATGTCTCTGATGTTGCCCAAACCGCTGGTGCCGCCTCTCCTGTCATTTCCTTCTCTTTCAATCTTTCTAAGCCATCCCGGAGCAATCAAATGGCCCGGAGGAACACAAATTCTTTTATCGTTGCGGTTGCCGTCTCCATCATCGTCATCGTCATCTTTCTCTTCTTTCAAATTGAATTTTTCCAGCTCTTTGTTCAGTTTTTCCAAAGTTTTCGGCCCGACTCTTCCGGCCTGTTCAAGGCCGAATTTTTTCTGGAATCTTTTGACGGCTTGCGCAGTAAGTCTGCCGTAAAACCCGCTGACTATCCCTTCAGGATAAATTGTCTGGTCGGCGGCAAGGATTGTCTGTAAAAGACGTACTTGTTCGCTGGTTACTCCTTCGTCCAATTGACGAATGAGCTTGAGGGTCCCTTTAACATCCTGCACGCTTTGGACAACGCTTACTTTTGCCGCTCTCAGCGCTTCCAATTGGGTTTTTAACGAGGCTATCTGTGCCTGCAGTGTGGCAACCAAACTGTCAAAAGCGCTTGTTGTAGTCGCCGTCTCCGCGAACACCGGCAAAGCCAATGTAAGCGCCAATGCTGAAGCGACCGCTATTTTTTTTAAATTCATAAATTTGTTTCTATTTAACTTATAATTATCGACTCTTTTTATTAATAATCTGCTTATTGCTTATGATATCACAATCCGAGACGGGATTTAATGTTCATGAATAAGCTGTTATCCACACCCTCTTCTTTTTCCTGATCGTTCTCTGATTTTTCATCTTCCGGCGTCTTGTTTTCTTCCCTGCTTTCTATAACCGTTTCAGAGTCTACCTGAACGCTGGTGGTGGCGGGGGCTTCAATGCCGGCGCGTAATTTTGCCGTCGCTTTCATGCTTGCGCCGATCTTCGGCAAAAACTTGCCCATTTGTTCTCCGTCCAATTTTTCCAATGTCCGAGAATGCGCTTCTATTGAATTCTCAAATCTTGCGGAAAGATCGGCGGCCGCCTTACCTTTGCCTTTATTTTGAAGCTCCTCTATCCGTATTTGCACTTTCTCCGCGTGCCGTTCAAAATTTGCCTCCAGATTTGCTCTGGCTTCGCCGTCAAAACGGTTTTGCGCGGCAAGCTCCGCCGCCTCTTCAAGCCTCTCTTCGGAAATACTTGCTTCAACTTCTCCTTTTGATTCAGTTGAAAAAGCCAGCACTTCCTTAAGCTTTTCGTTTACCGATGTTTTAACCGAATAAAGCACGTCACCAGGTAAAGCGCTTTCCGCAGCAAAGGAAGCCGCGCCTCCAATACTAAGGGATAAAAACAATGCCGCATAAACTGCAAATGTCATAGGTTTTAATTGCTGATTAAAATTGCTAAATATACTCGACCATTGCAGTATATGTCGGGGTTCCGTCTGCGTTCTTACCGTGCGTAAAATATTCGCGCGCAATTGCGCTTTTTCCTGTCCGCTCAAACGGACGCCGTCGGTAAATTCTTTTATTTTTTTGAAATCTTCCATATTATTGTATTAATTTTTGTATTTTATTTATTGCCCTGTTCAGTCTTACAGAAACAACATTTGCCGAAAACGCCTCGCCTATCCGGCCCGCGCGCTCCGACATTATCTTGGCTATTTCATCCGGGCCCAATCCGTCAACATAGCGCATAATAACAATTTCACGCTCATTATCGTCAAGATTATTTAGAAGTTTTATGAAATTTTTGGCTTCCGCGTTTAACATTATTTTTTTGTGTTCTCCGTCGCTTGGCTCAAAACCCTGTTCCAGCAACAAGTCCAAAGAAAGTGTTTTTTTCTTTCTCCACTTATCCGCCACTATATTGCGGGCTATTTTATATAAAAGTGCGCGCACGTTATCTATCCGGTTGTCTTTTGAATATTTCCACGCGCGCAAAAATGTTTCCTGCACCGCGTCTTTTGCCTCTTCCCTGTCATACAGCCTGAAATAGCAATGCCTGAAAATCGCATCGGCATACGCATCATATGACTTGATGAATTCCATTTCGTCCATTCGGCTATTATATTGCTATAACCTATAAGACGCAAAACCGGCCATTTCCTTACGGTTGACAATTCATTTAAAAAATTATATTATCATTGTTAGCGATTCTTTAACAAAGGAGAGTGTATGGCCAAAGGAAGACTGGTGCTGGATGTATGGAAAGACCAATCAGCAGATCCCTTTTTTTGGATCGCGCTTGAAGGCGAAAAAGATTATAAAGTTTTTTACGGCCGTGAAGGATGGACTGTGGATTTGTCCAGAAAAGAAACTCGGGCGAAGTATGCCCAAGACAACGAGATGACGGATCCTGATGCCTCACAGATTATCGCATCAATCGATATCGCCGGGCCTATGGAGGAGATCATCAAGCTCATCGAATTTGCGGGTTACCATGGCTGCGTTGGGCAGGCTAAGCCTCGCTACCTGTATGCTCCGAAAAAATCTGTAGTTGAAATTTCAGAACATCTTGCGACTCTTAATCTAATTCAAGAATTAGCAAAAAATGACCCGAAAGCAAGCATGCACTACTACAGAAGCCATCCGCTTGAAAGAGCGACGAAGTATGACCAAGGGGCTTACCGAGGGCAATGGAGCGTAGTAACCGGCAAACATCAAATAATTAACGCTGAATATTCGGCCGATGATTCAGTAAAAACCATTGAGGTTTTGCCCCAACTTTTATCGTAATGCCTCAAAGGTAAAAAGCTTAGCCGCTTCGAATTTTTTCGGAGCGGATTTTTTATTATCTTATTTCGTACCTCAGGTTGACCGTAACCGTGATGTCCTGCGAGCCCGGTTCAATTGTCGGAGCCGCCTCCGGCATTCCGCCGCCTCTTCCGTCAGCTACCATGCTTTTTGTGTAATATATCGGTCCGCCGTACCCTTCGTCAATAGAAAGCAGTCTCCCCAGCCTGAACCCCGCGGCTCGCGCCGTGTTTTTTGCCTCAGCCTGCGCTTTGGCTATTGCTTCGGCGCGTGCCTGATTTTTCAAAACTGTCGGGTCATCAATTGTAAAGAAAAGCTGTGAGACGGAGTTCGCGCCGTTCGTAACCACTCCTGAAAGCAATTCGCCTGTCTTTGTAAAATCCCTCACTTTTACGGATACGTATTGATTTATGGTGTATCCGGTAATATCGGGCGGAGGACACGAACTGTCAACCGGGTAAGCAATTACAGTGCCCGCTCCGGACAAGCCTGAAGACCCCGGCAATTCGTACATCATCGGCCGAGGCTTGCAGGAATAATTTGTATATCTCGGCTCAACACTGTAATTTTGCGTCTTGATGTCCTTTGCGGCAACCCCTTTAGATTTTATAAATTCAATAACTTTATTGACCTTAGTTGTATTTTCTTTTTGCAAAGAGCCGAGATCTTTTCCTCCCTGTGTTATAACGCTGAAGGAAAATTCCGCGACGTCAGGTACGGCAACAACCTTGCCTTCGCCCGATACGGAAAAGCTCCGGTAGGTCCCCGGCTCAATAGAATTGGCATATGTCTGCACATAGCTCAAAACAGCGAATGACAACACGCCAATAAACGCTATCCCGGCCCAGCCTAAATATCCCTTTAATTTTTCGTTCATATTATCACAAATATTATTAAACATACTTTTATATTATCAGGACGTTGGTAGAAAGCAAATTGAGGTTTAAATAGATAAGCCCGCCTATCAAAACAAGTAAAAGCAGGCCGTACAATATATGACGCGGATGCTGGTATTTTATTTCAACAACAATCATAACAATAAGCGCCAAGCCGACAAGTGCGCCCAAAATCATATACAAATAAGCCAGAGATTCGTTCGGCGATGATAATATTTTATAAGCTTCCGCTTTCTTTACTTCCATATACAGGCTGTTTTCGCCTGTATTTTGGGCTATAACCTGCACGTCTTCTCCGGCCACCTGCGCGGGCGCCTTTGTCTCCGTTTCAACGGCAACTTTCGGAACGGCGGTAGGCTTAGGCGGAGGTTTAGTAGCTGTTGGAACCGGCGCGGCTACAGGAGTTTTAGGCGGAGCAACAAAAACAGGCAAAGGCGTCCCGAAAAGCTGTACTACGAAAGTCGTCTCACGCCCCTGATAAAATCCTTTGGCGGTCGCTATGCCTATCTCCGTAAAGTTTTTATTTAAAAGATTCGCGCGGTGCCCGGCGGAATTCATCCAAGCCGTGTTTACATCGGCTGACTCGGAAAAATCTACGGCTAAATTTTCTCCCGCGTAAGAGAACGAATATCCCGCCTTGCCGAACCAAAACCACGGCGATAAGCCTTCGGGACTTATGTGCGCGAAATAACTTTTCGCAGCCATATCGTCGGCTTTGTATTTTGCGGCCAAAACCAAAAGCGGGTTCACTTTAAGCTCGGGCAGACTGTTGGAAGTGCGGTCGGTGTTGGCAAAGCCAACCAGAGCCGGCGGCAAAACCTGGGCTAAGAAATTGTAATTACCTAAAACAACATTGGAATAAACGAATGTTAATGCGAAAATAAACAATAAAAAAGCCGCGAAACCCGCCACTGCGCGCTCGCGGAAAAAATGCGGTTTATAGTCGTTGCCTTCGTGAGGGATAAAATACTTCTTTATCAACTCCTTCATTATAACATCATTATAGCAGTTTTCAGCTTACTTGACAAGACCATAAAATGTGGTCTATTATTTAGCTTTTTTCGTGTTGCCATCCATTAATTTGGGCTCTTCATTCAAAAAATATTTTCTGCCTTCGGCCAAGGTTTTAGGGTAAAGATTTTGCCGTTTCTTTTGAAATTCATCGGAAAAACCCGCGTTTTCCTGATTAATCAGCGATTGTATTATTTCTTTCCAAACCTTCTCTCCTTGGCTTCCCATACCCTCCAATTCATCAAAAACAACTCGCCTATATTCATCAATACCCCTTCCTACCGACATCAAAAACAAAAGACTTGGTACCTGCTGATTCCACCATTGGGGATCGTGGCAAAGTTTCCGCAATCGTTCTTTGCTCCATAAGTAAACATCGGTATCTATTATCTGTGTATCCGTCAAATTAAGTTCCTTTTTCAGTCGTTCATGCAACTCAAGTTCCAGTTCCGAATGTTTTTTACTTTTTAGAACCTCGTCAACCATAAAATGACCGTCTATATCAGATTCGGGCATGGCGTAGCCCTTTGTAAAAGAACCGTAGATACTAAAACATATAAGTTCGGGGTATTCTTTTTTGAGCTCGTAAACCAGATCCTGAAGTTTGTGTAGCCGTTCTTTTACCTCCGGAGACGAAGAAAGTAAAAAACGCTTCCGCTCTAAAACGCCTGAAGCGGAAACAATTTGTCTCCTTTCATTCTTCGGTTTTGATTCATAAGCTTCGTAAGATGGCCTCTCCAGCATGACTCGATAATATCACAGAATTTAAGCTCTTTGGCACTCGCATTGGCTTGCCGACAGATATCCGTTTTCATTTAACGCGTATTTGGCAAGATTTCCTTCATATCCGCAGTGGGTGCACTTTATATAGTAGTTCCACGCGCACCACGGCCGGTGCGTTGAGGCCTCGGCCACCTCCCCGTCAAATGAATTACAGCCCCATAAACAAGCAAACCCGCCGATTGTCTCGCCGGTAATGGTTTGATTTAATTTTATTTTGTCTTTAAGACTCTGTGCTGCGGCTATCGCCCCCAGCAACTCTTTACTAACTCTTTCTTTTTCCCCACCATACCTCGTTCGGAATGTCATTTATAATTATAGCAAATTTCGCAACATGACAAAACTCGGCTGTGGATAAACCCATCAAAACAAAAATCCCCGCGCTATGCGGGGATTTTTGTTTTTAGAAATTCGGTATTAAGGCAATTGAGGCCCTCCTTCGCGAGCTACGGAAGGACAGGCCCTCCTTCGCGAGCTACGGAAGGGTGGGCATCGGCAAATTCAATGACGGACAGTTGAGCATGTTTATCCAGCGCTTGGTTGTTTTGTAAACATAACCTGTACCGGACGTGTCCACATTTCCCGTGGCACTAAGCCATGGGTTAAGGATTTCCGCGGCCGCGGCTACCTGAAATCTCTTTACTGCTCCGAATGAAAGCGGTCCATAGAATCCCGTGACCGGAAGTTTTTCACCAAGACTGTTCAAAAATATCTGCAACTTCTTAACTTCTTCGGAATTATTTTTCCTGCCGAGTTTTATATAGTCTCCGAGGTAAGCGGTGCATCCTGCGGGCAATTCTGTGCTAGCTCCCAAGACTTGTCCGCTCGGCGAGGCAGATCCTGCCGGAGGCATAGGGGGCGACGGAAACCATCCGCCTCCGCCACCACCTCCTGTTGAAGTAGGTTCAGGCGTTGGAGTTGCTGTCGGAGTAGGTGTTGGTGTGGCTGTTGGAGTCGGAGTCGGAGTAGGAGTTGCTGTCGGAGTAGGTGTTGGTGTGGCTGTTGGAGTCGGAGTCGGAGTAGGAGTTGCTGTCGGAGTAGGTGTTGGTGTTGGGATAGGAACAATTATCGTTGCAGAAAAAGTTGCAGCATCAGAACCCTCTGCTCCGTTAAAATTTGCGTGATAAACTTTTACACAAATCGGATAAGTTCCCGCCGAAAGAAAATCGTGAGAAGTGCTCCATGTCGCATTAGTAAAAGTTCCATTGTTTTGACTAGGTCCGGTACCTCCAACGAATGTAATTGTATCAAATGCGAATTCCGTGGCGCTGGCAGACGCACAAGCACCAGTCCAATCAACCCCCATTGTCTGCGCATCGCTCTGACCCGTATAAGGATTTCCTGTCGCGGTTCCCAATAAACTAACAACGAAACCGGAAATCGTATATGATCCGGAAATAGAATATCCAGCGGTTGCGTAGGTTGTTGCAGGAACCAATACCATGGCCATCGGGGCGAGTAAATAAACGACCATTGAAGCGAGTGTCACATAGGCATTTGCGGTCTTTAGGACGGACATTTTTGCGATATTTTGCATAATATTATTTAAACTATTAAATCTTGTTAAATACTTATAATAAAACCTTATAAAATAACGACTTTTTATTGATTTTTAATTTACGCTAAGTTTAACATATTATAAAAAAAAGTCAACCACATGCTTTTTCCCCGTGTTCTCTCTCATAAAACATGTGTAAAAAACACATTTTACTTATTATATATAAAATAAAAATGAGCGCAATAAGTCGTTTCGCTATCCACAGCCAAAAGCCCTCCGATAAAATTGGTGGGTTTTTAGCATTCTGAAATATTCGTTCCGGAATTACGGCAATAAAGGCCCTCCTTCGCTAAGAGCTACGGAAGGACGGGCATCGGGATGTTGAGTGCGGGGCAATTGAGCATGTTTATCCAGCGTTTGGTCGTTTTGTAGACATAACCTGTTCCGGTTATATCA
>Ga0154952_129_pt1 | contig 20168 bp, 17 predicted proteins | sample RifCSPhighO2_01_FD_105920 | JGI IMG/M metagenome (GOLD analysis project Ga0154952, IMG submission 105920) | Candidatus Giovannonibacteria bacterium RIFCSPHIGHO2_01_FULL_45_33
TTCTTTCTTCTTTCCGGGCATTTTCTTCGGCCGCCAGTCTTTCGGGTAATGCGGCGTCGTATTGATTTTGTTGTTCCATAATACATTTATATTAACATTTATGACCAAATGATACAAAAAACAAAACCCCGTCATTACGCGGGGTTTTTTCTGAAGCCTCTTATCTGTTTTGAGCCTTTAGTTTTGCTTTCAAACTCTCTTATTTCTTTCAATACCTCCTCGGAGCTAACAAGACCGGGAGTGAAGGCTGGCACCGCTTTCAGCTCTATTCTAACTTTTGCTTCTGTCACGCGCCTGATAATCTCCGCGATATCGGCACCGCTAAACCCGGAGGTTTTAAAAGCTATATCCGACCAGTCTGCTATTTCAAAAAGACGGCGTCCGGCATCTTTTTCCGAGCTTTGCGCGTGAATATTAAAAATTTCTTTCCTGCCGATAAAATCAGGCATCGGCACTTTAATTTTTCTGTCAATGCGTCCGGGGCGGAGAAACGCGGGGTCAACACTTTCAATGCGGTTTGTCGTGGCAATTACCATAATGTTCGGCGCCGATTCAAGGCCGTCAAGATTTTTCAATAAAACCGCGACTATTTTTTGGTTAGCTTCATGCGAATCATTGCGGTTAGACGCTAACGCGTCTATTTCATCGCATAAAATTATTGAAAATTTCCTGCTTTTTTTCGCAATGTCAAATACTCCCTGCATCATTTTTTCCCCGACACCGACCCATTTTGAACCGATATCGGCAACGTCCACCTTGATAAAATTCCCGTCAACGGCGGCCGCAAGAGCTTCCGCGAGCAAGGTTTTCCCTGTGCCGGACGGGCCGTATAGCAGTACCCCTTTCGGTAATTTCGTACCCCATTTTTTATAGATTTCCGGATGCCGGAGCCCCAAAGCAAGCATTTCCATTTCTTCCCTGGCCTTTGGCTGTCCGCCGATTTCAGAGAATGCCAATTTCGGCTTCCGCATCGTGATTTTTGCTTCCAGCGCTTTTTCATCAAATTCTTTCTTATCCGTGTGATGGCCTTCTTCAAAATCATCTTCGCGGTCTTCCGGCTCCCAAGGCCTCAACAAACGGAGGAACATCGTTATCTCCGGTGCCTTGATCCGTACCGCGTCGTAAAAATAATTTATAACTGATTCTACGAACAAGGAGAAATAATCCATTTCCTCGGAAAACTTCGCTAAAGCTGTAAAAGACCTTCTTTTCAGTCCGGAGGCCTCTCCCATTGAAATGACCATTGTGTGCTGAACGGGCAGATTCACCGCGCCTGCTACAACGCGCACTCTGCGCCATTCTACAGAGAGTTCCGCTTCGCCGCTTTCATTTAAAATGAAAAGCGTATCGGCCACTCTGAGGCTTTTAAGCTTCTTATGCAAGAATCTTAAAATTGCTTCGCTCATTCTGTCTTCAACGGACACAATGATCATGGCCCAGACCATGTAATGCTCTCCGTCAGAATTAATATATGTCCCTATGTTCAGAGCTGGCTTATTTAAAGGCGCCTTGCCTATAATCAAAGTTTGCTCGGGCGGCCCCAGCGCAACTTCAAAAATAGCTTCAACGTCTTCTATAGTTACCTTGAAAGCCATTGGAATTGTCTGATTCTAAGTTAATGGTCTCAATTATTATGCTTATGAGTCAAGTTAAAAAAACGCCCCCGATAAGAATCGGAGGTTGTAAACATTTCTATATTATTTCAAAATATCCGGTCTGTCAGTAAAAACCGCGTCGGCTCCGTATTTTTTCATCACTTCAAATTTCTCGCGGTCGTTCACCGTCCACACCCAGATAGCAAATCCCAGAGAGCGCGCGTAGTCGCGGAACCGACAATCATTTTCCATGTCCATATAAACGTTCATCCACTCAATATGGAGATTATCAATGTCGTGTTTCCGCAGCCATTTAAGATAGACCGGCTCAAGGACGCCGTCCGTGATAATGCCCGCGCGGAGCTGCGGCATCATTATTTTCGCAAGCAGCGCGCTCGCATGGTGAAAAGAAGAGATAACGATTTGTTTCGGAGAAAACAATCTTGAGTTCAGCGCCGACTTTATTACCGCAAGAGCCTCTTTCAATGCTTTCGGACTCTTAACTTCCACGTTCACGCCGGAAAGCCCGCCGATTGCATTTAACGCCTGCGCCAACGTGGGAGCGTTGCTGTTTTGGCCGGGGTCATGCGAGACGCAGAGCCCTGTCCAAACATCAAATTCAATCATATGCGCGTATTCGGCGACCGCGGTTTCAAACGCTTCTATGGTATTTTCCTTAATCTCCCGCATGCCGACTTTTCCGTGCCGTCCACGATGATAAATAATGAGCGGTGTTGATGCCATCTTTTGTCTCCATGTATCTGTCTATCTTAATAGCACGTTGCCGTTTAAAGCGCAAACTAAACGGCATTAAATATGGTAGAATCAAATTATGAAAAAATCGCTGATGGGGATAACTGTTATTTTGTTTTTGGCGGTTTTTTTGCGTTTCTACGATATAAAAAACGTTCCTCCGGGCCTTTGGTCGGACGAGGCGATGAACGGGATAAATATTATCCAGGCACTGGAAGGCGGGCAATGGAAAGTGTTTTATCATGAAAATTTCGGAAGAGAAGGACTTTTTATAAATATTCAGGCTTTGTTTGTAAAAGCGCTTGGACACGAACCTTGGGTTTTAAGACTGCCCTCCGCGATATTCGGCGTTTTGACGGTTTTGGGTTTATATCTGATGACTAAGGAACTTTTTTCCTGGCGCGTTGCCGCATTCTCCGCTTTTTTCATGGCAACTTCTTTTTGGCATATCAATTTTTCGCGCATCGGCTTTCGTGCAATCATGGCGCCGTTCTTTTTGGTCTGGGGGTTTTATTTGTTGCTGAAGGCGATAAGGAAAGCGACGAAGCCGCAAATTTTACAAGACTTTTCGCAGCGCGGCGGCGGCGACCTGCCTGCCGGCAGGCAGGGACTTAGCAATTCGCCAGCAGGCGAATATGCGGGTCTTGAAAAATTTGGCAGCAAGACGCTATTTGCGTTTTTGTCCAGGCCCGATGTCCTAATGGCGTTCGCGGGCCTAGTTTTCGGCCTCGGCGTGCATAGCTACATTGCCTACCGCGTTGCGCCATTGATAGCGCTCTATCCTCTTTGGAAATTTTATAAAAACCAGGCAGAGGCGGTTGAACCTCCACTTGGCGGTTCAACCGCCAAGTTTTGCGCGCCGTGCCTTATTGTTCTTTTTATTTTTATGGCGCTGGTCACCACTTCCCCGCTTTTAATTTATTTTGCCCAAAACCCCGCAGACTTTTTCGGACGGACTTCGGCGATATCAATTTTTAATTCACCAAATCCAATCGCGCAATTTTCAGAAAATATCGCAAAAACACTCCAAATGTTCAATTTTTTCGGCGACTTTAACTGGAGGCACAATTTCCGCGGCGCCTCCCAGCTCTGGTGGCCGGTAGGAATTTTATTTTTGCTCGGTATTTGGGAAACATTAAGGCGAATAAAATTTGCGCACAAATTTATTTTATTCTGGTTCTTCATAATGATGCTTCCTGTCGTAATATCCTCTGAAGGCCTTCCGCACGCACTCCGCGCGATAGTACTCATTCCGCCGGCAATGATATTTGCGGCGCTTGGCCTTGAATTACTGATCGGCCGTATAAATATGAAATTTGAAAAATGGGAAATTGATTTCCCTGAGCGCAAAAAACAGATTCACCGTATATACAAAGAACTCAAAATCGTTTTATTCGTTTTTTTTATCGCCGTAGCCTCAAATTCATTCAACCAATATTTCTTTCGCTGGGCCCCGAAATTGGAAGTTTACGGTTCATTCCATGGAGACATTACAAAAATAGCCCATTGGCTGAACAACGAGCCGCCAAACATTAAAAAATACGTAGTCACGAACAACACGGACAGCGTGGACTTAACCGAACGCCCGCAATCATTTATGCCGGTCGTTTTTATCACGGATACTTATTTTGAATCAAAACAGCGCAAAAAAAACATTTATTATTTGGGCAAAAATGAGTTAGATAAAATAGACTGCTCCGCGCATTGCGTGATTATCCCGGTCGAATCTAACCCATCAATTTATGAGGAGATAAGACAAAAAGTGCCCGGTATTAATATTAAAAGCGACCCCGGATTCATAATTTTAGAAAAATAATTTATGCAAAGACACTTAAATTATTTGGCGATTTTAATGCTTGCCGTGATGCTTATCCTTTTACTCGGCTCTTCCCGGAACGATTCGGCGACATTTGATGAGGTGGCACACATCCCTTCTGGATACACCGCCCTTAAATATCAAGATTCACGGTTAAATCCGGAGCATCCTCCGCTGATAAAAGACCTGGCATCCCTGCCTCTACTTTTCATGAATTTGAAATTCGAACTCCGGCAGGATTTTTGGCAAAATCCAAGCGTCAACGACCGCCAGTGGCAGGCAGGCCACGCACTTCTTTACGAATATGGAAATAATCCGGATAAAATACTATTTGCCTCACGACTTCCTATTATGCTACTTGCGGTAATTTTCGGCTGGCTGTTTTTCGTCTGGGTAAAAAAATACTATGGTTTCCGAGTCGGGCTTTTAACTTTGTTTTTTTATTCATTCTCCCCTACCGTGCTCGCGCATTCGCGCTATGTAACCACCGACATAGGCGCGGCTTTTGGATTTTTTCTTGGAATAGTTTTTTTCTTAAAATTTTTGGAACGCCCGGATTGGAAAAGAACAATTTGGCTGGGACTCGTGCTGGGCACCGTCCTTATGTTCAAATTTTCGCTTATTTTACTTCTGCCGGTTTACGGAATTTTATTTGTGCTGTGGCGCTGGATTAAGAAAAGGCCGCAGGCAGAGGTTTTTCAAAACGGTCTTGAAAAATCTGCCGCCAAGGCCTTGGCTCAGCTTTTCGTCGCCGGACTTATCGCGCTAGCCGTAATCTGGACGGTGTATGCATACCACACATGGAACTATCCTATGGAACAAAATCTGACGGATGCCCAAACAATGCTTCAAGGCTACAAAGTGCCTTTCGTAGTGGACGCCGATACATGGTTGGTTGCTCATCCTGTAACTCGCCCTCTTGGCCAATATTTTTTTGGATTCCTTATGACCGCACGCCGCACGGCCGGAGGAAACACGGCATATTTTCTTGGCGAGGTCTCCGCGAAAGGCTGGCGCTATTACTTTCCCGTAATTTATCTGACAAAAGAACAATTGAGTTTTCATCTATTCTCTCTTTTAGCCCTCATCTTTGCCTTCCGAAAGATAAAACGCGGAGAAAAATCTTCCGCCGCGATAAAAGTGTGGATAAACGATAATTTTCCGCTTGTTGCGGGAATGGTTTTCATAGCGGTTTATTGGACGGTTTCGATTTTAAACCCGCTTAATATCGGTGTCAGACATATTTTGCCGACCTTTCCTTTCATTTATTTTTTGGTCTCCCGTGAAATATTCATCTGGCTCCGCCCGCTTGTATTTGAACAGCCCGGAACATTTTTTGAATGGATAAGGGCTTTCTATGAAAGTTATCTTAAGCCCGCGCCGAAATATTTTTTTGTTTTTCTTGTTTTATTTTTAATGGCTTTAAATATGTTCGGTACGTTCCCTTATTATCTTTCGTTTTTTAATATTTTAGGCGGAGGGACCGAAAAAGGATATTATGTCGCCACAGATTCCAATTATGACTGGGGACAGGACTTAAAAAGACTGGCAACGCGGACGAAAGAATTAAATATAGATAAGATTTATCTGGACTACTTCGGCGGAGGCGATCCGGAATATTATTTGGAAGACAAGTATGAGCCGTGGTGGTCGGCAAAAGGCCCTCCGCCCGAAGGCTCGTATTTTGCCGTCTCAATTAATTCACTTGTAGGTTCGCAGGCCGGATACAATTCCTGCCCCGAGAAATGCGACGACGCGGCAATTAAGCCGGAAGACACTTATTCATGGCTCAAAAATAAAACCCGCCAGAACGATTCTGTCGGGCTGGCCCCTTATGCAAGGGGGGGCATGTCCATTTTGATCTACAAAATCGACTAAGGGTGGTCGTCGTGCGCGATCAGAGTAATTTCTTCTTCTTGATCAATCCTCAACAAGTGTAGCCAATCCCAGCTATAATTTTTGTTGTATTTGAAGTTTTTATTAAACCATTCAATGGCTTTAGCGTCAGTTTCTTTGTCATCAACACCTTCAAATTTGTTTGTTCCAGCCTGATGTTCGGGAATATCGTGCCTTGAGGCCATGACCCTGTATTTTCTTCTCATCGATTATCTTGTCTTTCTGAATATTTTTTAGCATGTTTAACACAACTTGTAAAACACTCCATTTCCGAAACGCATGCCAATATCGAGTTTTGTATTTAACCACTCAACTTGGCGGCCGAGCCGCCAAGCGCTAATCTTCGATAAATAAATCGACAAATTCTTTTTCTTTCTCTTTTTTCTCTATTAATATCGGCATAGTTTCTAATGCAAAAGCCTTGTACTCACTTTTATTTTTAAATTGGTTTAAGATAATTTTTTCTTTACAGATTGAAATTTCAGCATTACTACCGATATATTCTTCCCAACTTGATTTAACCAACTTGGCGGCTCGGCCGCCAAGTTGGTGGACTTTGTAATTTAAATTTACATAAATACTTGCATTGAGTAAATATTCATTTGAGTCTATATGCTTTGCCTTAAATTTTCCTTGGAAAAGAGCTCCGCTTCTTTTGTTGTGCTGGTTAAAATACCATGTATATCCTCCGCTCAATCTATGAATAAACCGACTTATTCCGCCATCCATAGACTCTTCCAATATAAAATGATAATGATTCGGATTTAGGCAGTAAGAAATAAAATTTACTAACTGCTTAGATCTTCGCTTAGATTTTATCTCCTCGCTAACAAAGGAGTTTTCAAAAAGACTCCCTATGGGTTTAACTGTATTAAATTCATCCATGCTTTGTAAAAAGCGTTTCACATCATATTCGTTATTGAATATATTACGTTTATCTACGCCACGATTATATATGTGGTAAAACTCGCCTTTTACGAATTTAAGTTTTCTCATTTGTTGATACTAGCACTTGGCGGCCGAGCCGCCAAGTGGGCGGTAGAAAAACAAAAGCCCGCAGATGCAGGCCGGTATGTCCATTTTGATCTATAAGATCGACTAAGCGCTTGGTAACCGGGTTGCCAAGTGCGTTGTAGGTATCTCTATAAAAACAAAACCCCTGTTGCCGGGGGTGGAATATGAATAGATGATACTTAAGATTACTTATTCTCAGCGCATATAACAAATATAGTAACTACGGCTGCACAAAGTGCTCCGATTATACCGACAACAGCAGCGCTATCGCCGTTCCCTGTTCCAAAAGAAACCCCGATAACAGCTATGCCGTAACCAATCCAAATCAAGCCAATTTTCATAAAGATCTTCCTCCTGAGGTATTTTTAACATAATCACTTCAATTTGTAAAACGCTTTGTTTTCGTAGCGCATATCTATATATTCGAGCTTGGCACGATCTTCTTTAATTTTTTGTTCCATTAAAAGCTTCAGGTCGGCGAAAATTTTATCCGCGAACATATTTTTTGGGATTAATAAATACCAGTCCTCTTTCATTAAAACTTTTACCTCGTCTTTTTTAAAAGAAACCTCTGACGGGTATATATCCAGAATTTTCAAATTTTTAAACACAACGCGCAAAAATGCCGCTTCTTCCGCGGAAATTACGCCATCTCCCAATTTGCCGTTTTGGCCTCCGGCCATGATTTCCGGAAGCGGCTTTTCGCTGAATTGCGGAGCATAATCTTCCAAAACTCCGCCTTTAGAGACATAGAAACATTGGCCGCTCTCCTTCGCTAAAGCTTCGGATGACAAACAAAAAATAAGCCACGGCTCGGTTTGCGGGAATTTAATATCGAGCGTTTGCGGGAACAGTTTTTTAACTTCGGCAATGCCGGCGCCTTTTTCTTTTAAAATATTTTCGAGCTCGGATGTCCGGAGCAGGAAAAAATTGTTATTCGGAAGAAAAAAAGAGTTGAGCGAAGCCATGTAAGGGCTGACGGCCGATTCTATTTCGCCCTTTGAAACAAAGTCGTCGGAGCTTATTTGGGAAATGCGTAGCCACGGAAGCCAAAAAGACCCCCAGATCATAAGCCATAAAAAAAACACTACCGAAAAAGCGATTATCGCTTTTCTCTTTAAAGCATCTTTGCTCTTTTGCCTTTGATATGTCCTGAGATCCATATACTTATATTATAAAGTATTTACAAAAGCTCCTATTGACAGAAGCTATAAAATGTATAGCTTTGTGAATAGAAAGGCAGTATTTTTATGGAAAAAATCAAGCTTTATTCGCACGACACAGAGGTCGGAGAAGTTGACAGCGACACATTTGAACTCGCGAAAATGGAACTGAAAGACGGAAAGACACTCCTCGGAGTCGTCGAAGTACTTATGAAAAACGGCTTTACATCTGCGCTTGCCGTCCGCATTGCGCTAAACGCAAGAAAATCAAATAACCGTTCACGGCCTTAACCGGAACGGTTTTTTTATCCTATCTTTTCTTTCCCGAAATATTTTTGGAGTGCTTTCGGGATATTGATTGAGCCGTCCTCGTTTTGATGGTTTTCCAAAAATATTGCGAGAATGCGCGGAGTCGCTATCGCTGTATTGTTCAGAGAATGTGCGAAATGCATTTTTCCATCCGCGTCGCGGTATTTGATGTTGAGGCGCCTAGTCTGGAAATCGTGGAAATAAGAGGCGGAATGCGTTTCGCGGTATTTTTTCTCCGACGGAAGCCAACCCTCAATATCGTATTTTTTTACCTGTCCAAGCCCCAAATCTCCCCCGCAATTCAAAACTACATGGTAAGGCAGTTCCAGAGCCTGCATTATTTCCTCGGAATTTTTCGTAAGTTCTTCGTGCCATTTTATGGATTCCTGATGGTCCGCTTTGCACAAAATAACCTGTTCCACTTTAAAAAATTCATGTACCCGAAAAATACCTTTGGTATCCTTGCCGTAACTTCCGGCTTCTCGCCGGTAGCAGGGCGAGAAAGCTGCATATTTTTTCGGAAGTTCTGCGTCCGTCAAAATTTCATCCCTATGATACCCCATCATCGGCACCTCGGCGGTGCCCGAAAGATATATGTCATCCTGCGTTTTATAAATATCTTCCTCCGAAGCGTTACCCGCCCCTCCCAGCCAGCCTGTGCCCACCAGATTTTCCCGTCGTACCAAAGAAGGCGCCATAAAAGGCTGAAACCCTTTTTTCATCAGGTGTTCCAAAGTAAAGTTCCATAGTGCCATCGCGAGCATTGCCCCGTCATTTTTCAAAAAATATCCGCGGAAACCCGAAACTTTGGCACCCCGTTCGGTGTCCAGCATATCGTGCATTTGCATCAAATTCATATAATTTTTTCCGTGCTCCACTTTGACGCTTCCCCATTTTCTTATTTCCTGGTTTTCCGCGTCCGAATCGCCATCGGGAACCGACGGGTCGGGCACGTTGGGAACGCCCAGCATCAGCTCATCAAACTCACCTTCCACCGTGCGCAGTTCAAATTCTTTATGCGAAAGATTGTCTTTATCCTGACGTAATTTTTCCAAAAGCTTTTCTCTGTCAACACCTTCGAGTCCCGCCGCTCCGGCCGGAACGAGCCCCTCTGAAGCTTCTTTATGAACTCTCCTCATCTCATCTATCTCACCGATAAGCGTCCGCCTTTTTTCATCAATAGTCAAAAGCCTGTCAACATCAATTTTGACGTGCTTTTTCCTCGCCGCTTCTTTTATCAGCTCCGCATTGTCGCGGATGAATTTAATATCAAGCATGGAAATATTGTAACAATTTTGCTAGGATATGCCAATTAGGGTCTGTAGCATAATGGTAGTACACCCGGTTTGTCCCGATGAATCATTTTAAATTAGAATAAAGTAATCGAGAATTCTCGATTCGCGAAGCCGGGCCATTAGCATAGTGGTAGTGCACCCGGTTTGCATCCGGGTGGCGGGAGTTCGATTCTCCCATGGTCCACATGGCTCGGCTTCGCGAATCGGAACATCCGGGGTGTGGGAAGACGATTCTCCCTAGGTCCAAAACTGATTATCTTCACAATTGTGAATTGCTTTTTTGGCGGTTATATGCTAACCTTTTAAGATATGAAAAACATAAAAACTGCAGTAGCATTATTCGCGCTTTTGGGACTTTCCGTCGGTGCTGTGGCGCTGGCCACTCATTCGTGGGGAGGCTATCATTGGGCGAGGACAGCAAATCCTTTTACCCTTAAACTGGGCGATAATCTCTCAACAGCCTGGGATCCGTTTCTCGCAGCGGCATCCTCAGACTGGAGCGTTTCAACCGTTCTGGATACCGAAGTGGTTCCGGGCTCAACGACCGCAAAGCGATGCAAGCCTACGGCCGGGCGCGTGGAGGTTTGCAACAGCAAATACGGCAGGAACGGCTGGCTCGGTATTGCCGGAATCTATGTCAACGGTGCTCATATTACGCAGGGCTATGTAAAGATGAACGACACGTATTTCAGCACTGCATATTATAATACTCCGGAATGGAAGCAGCTTGTGCTCTGCCAGGAGATCGGACACACATTCGGGCTTGACCACCAAGATGAGGACTTCGGCAATACTCCGCTCGGCACGTGCATGGATTATTCTTCGGATCCTGTCCCGAACCAGCATCCGAATGAGCATGATTACGATATGCTCGAATCAATTTATGCGCACTTAGACGGAAGCACCACACTGAGCGCGACGACAATTTCAGGCAATCCTTCTGATATTGATACAAACGATTCGTCGGAATGGGGCAGGTCAATCCGCACTTCAAAAGACGGCAAAGCATCTCTTTATGTCCGCGAATTCGCGGGAGGAGAGAAACTCTTTACCTTCGTATTCTGGGCAAAATAAAAACCCCGCAGTTGCGGGAGTTAATAATCGGAAAGGCGGGAGATCAAGTCATCTCCCGTTTTTCTTTCTTTTGCGGTTCCGAATTGTAAGGCCTTTTTAAGTTCCGGCACGTTCCATAAAAAAAGGTCTTTAGATTTGCTATCTGTCCACCACCAGGTCTGGCAGGAATAAAGAACTTTTTCGGTTAATGCGCGCGCTTCAGGATGCTCGTGGTCTATTTTCAGGATAATGTCCGCGAGTTTCCACCAAAGCAGAGTCCATTCATTTTTCGGATGCTTCCAGCGGTTATAAGGTGCCGACAAAAAATCAGACTCATCCGCAGACCAGCTTCCCGCAGGAACGAACATTTTTTTTAACGGATAATGCCTCAATAAAAAATCACAGGACTCCAGGCTCATCGGCAATTTTCTCACGGCCGTAAAAAACGGGTTCAAAAAATTATCAACGCTGACTTTATCGTGGTGCCCGAAAGTCTCGGCGTCTGTCCACAAAACAATGTAAGCCTGATAAACGTTATCCTTAAATTGTTTCGGGAATTCACGGCAAAGTTTTTCGGCAAATTCGCCGCCATTCGGTTTATCAAAGCTCATTTCCTTGCACCATTTCCGCGAGCGCATAAGGCAGGCAACACCGCCGGCGCTCACAAGATAGGTTGCGGGAGCGGGCGTACCGTTTCGGCTTTTGCAAAACGGCATATCGTCGGTTACGGTCCACGAATACCGCATTTTCGCGAGCGTCGTTGTCAAAATATCGCCATAGGCCATCTCCGGCGGAAAAACTCCGGAGAGTTTTTCTTTGGCGGATATTAATCCGTGCTCAAGATATGCTTTTTTATTCTGTTCCAGCTGTCTTTTCGCGTATTCAGGCGGCACCAAAGGCAGTATCGGGTGGTGCGCTGCGGTATTTACCAGAGATATTTTCCCGCGGTTTTTCAGTCTTACAATTTTTTCCAATACTTCCGGTGCTGTGTCCGCGAGCTGAAAAATAAGCGAAGCCGCAATATCGCAGTTTACCGTGCCTATGCAATTTTTTTCAATGGAATTTAAAATAGACGCGTAACTATTCTCCGCTATATCTTTGAGGATTTCCCTTTTTTGGGTGTAAGGCTGATACCAGTGGAGCCCGAATGCAACGTGTAAATTGTAGAGTGTCGGCATCGGATATTTTTATCTGACTATATTTTAGATGAAATATGAAGTAATGCAAGGTTTTTTCGCTTCATTTTGTCCTATTGCAATCACCCATTTTTCATGGTATAATCGTGAGGTAAAAAGTTCGTTGAAAATCAAGCTCGAATTAATTACTGTTCTCAAAGATAAGATTTGAAATTGGAGGGTCTTATGAAAGATAACGGCAATGGAGTAGTCGCATATTTTACACCTGAGATTGCGCTCGACCAAAATCTGCCTATTTACAGCGGCGGACTGGGCGTAATAGCCGCGTCTCTGGCAAAATCGTTCCGCGAAATGGATATTCCGGCAATTGTGGTTTCCATCCTGGCGAGAGAAGGATACTACGATCAATACGTCGAAGAAATCCGCAACGGCACGGGAGAAGTTGTTGATTACAAAATGGGGATACGTTACAAAAGGTGGGAACGTGAGGAAGAATTTTTGGAAGACACCTGCGTCATCGTTCCCATAAACCTCAGCTCGTCGCTCAATGTGATTAAGGTTTGGAAAGTGAAAGACATGTTCAACTCGGTTCCCGTTTATCTGCTGGATACCGATATTCCGCCAAACAACCACATGGCCCGACTTAATACTCGGCATCTCTACGGCGGGACGATGCACGGCGGAGTCAATTGGGATGATCTGGAAAGAAGGCGACTCGCACAGTATTACATACTGGGTAAAGGAGGAGTGAAGGCGTTAAGACGTCTAAATATCAACGTAACCAAATATCACTTAAATGAGTCGCATTCTTACTTTGCAGCGCAGGAAATACTTAGTGGTGCGCTGAAGAGCGGGATGAGTTGGACGGACGCGGTAATTCACACGAAATCAAAAGTGTGCTTTACGACTCATACGCCTGCTGCGTCGGGCCACGGCCATCAGGTTTTTCCGTTTGATGAAGTAGTAAGAATGGCGAACATCAACGGCAAAGGCCTCTCCACAAATCAACTTCTGATGCTTGGCGGTGACTCGCTTGGAAAATTCAACATGACCATGGCTTGTTTTCATCTGGCCGGCATTGCGAACACTGTTTCCAAGAAACATTTCGTGGGCACGAAGAATATGTGGGGTTTTCTGGAAGGAGCCGCCCCGATAATCAATATCACCAACGCCGTAAATCACCGCCATTTGCAATATGAGGATTTCCGCAACGCGCAGACACCCCAGCAAAAAGCCGAAGCTAAGCTCAAATATAAGCGGCTATTAATTGAAAAGTACGCTCCTGGCTGGAACGAATCCGTATTCACGCTGGGTTGGGGCAGGCGCGGACAAGCATACAAAAGGATGAAGCTCATTATACACGGGGATAATTACAGGTGGCTTTCAAACCTAATGAAAGAGAACAAAATTCAGGTAATTATGGGTGGAAAGCCGCATCCGGATGACCAGGAGAGAATAAAGGACTGGGAAGAACTCTACAAACTTAGCAAGTCGCCGGACTTTCCGAAACTTGTTGTTGTTCCCGGTTATGAGCTCGACATGATGAAGGAATGGAGTGCCGGCGTAGACTCATGGCTGAATACTCCGCGATCGTCTTGCGAAGCTTCAGGCACTTCCGGAATGAAAGGCAATGGAGCAATCAATTGTTCAACACCGGACGGATGGGAATGGGAAGCAAATCAAGAAAACTACTTTCCCTTTGGATCCGATTCACCTATCGATTTAGGGACTCATGACACTCATGATGCCCAAGATCTTCAAAGGGCCGCAAATGACATGCTGACAATTTTCTACCACAGCCGCGGCGAATGGAATCAAAAGGTTCTCGCCAGCGACCGAGAGGTGGAAACGGATTTTGATAGCAATCCGAGGGCTGTAGAGTACGCAGCCAAGCTCTACGGGCTTAAAGTTTAAATTAAAGTGTAAAACAGAAAAAAGTACCAAAAGGCCCCCGATCAAAAAAGATCGAGAGCCTTTTTTTGCTCAACGACAAAAAGAAATTACTCAATAACGGTTATTTTTCCGAAAAGACTTGGATTTAAGTGGTCATGCACGCCTATGGATTTTACTTCGTTGAAAGTGTAGGCATAAGACGCCCCAGGGGCAACGCCTCCCAAAGAATCAAATCCTGGATAATCCAGATGAGACGGGTGTTTGCTGGACGCCGGCCAATGAGGAACGGTGTCATTATTTGTAAAAACAATTGCAGTTCCCTTTTTAATCGTAATTTGAGACGGAACAAATCCGGATGAAGTCATAGACACTGCAAATTTGACGCCCGTTTCTTCGCTTGATACCACAGTCGGAGTCGGTGTGGAAGTTGGTAAAGCAAATGACTCCGCGGGTGGAGAATTATTTGGTTTTTCGTATCTGATACCTAGTGCAGGGCCATAAAAATACCATCCCAGACCCAGAACCGCCAAAAACCCGACAATTATCAAGATTGTTTTCATAACTATATATATTTAAAACTTTTAATAAATTATTCTGTTTTTGGTTTGCCCAAAATTTTGAACATTTTGGTTCCGCATACCGCGCATGTGCCTGTCATCGCTTTCCTCTCCACTCCGCCCTTGCCTTTCATCGCAACTTCCGTCGCGCCTTTCATTTCGCGGTCTTTTTCCCGGCATTTTACGCAGTAACCTGTTACTTTGACCACATTGTCGTTTTCTGCCATAAATATTGAATTTATTGTTATATTATAAGGCTTTTTCGACCTCCCACTATAAGCGGGTTGTTATAGCTTTTATATTAGCATTATTAGGCGTAAATATGAAGATTGAGTGTCTGCCTATGGTGGGCGACGGAGGGATCGAACCTCCGACCTCTGTCTTATCAGGACAGCGTTCTACCACTGAACTAGTCGCCCATTCCCCATAAAATAACAGGTTATTTGGCGAAAATCCAGAGATTTGATTAAAAAAGAGATATTTTCCTTGTTCGTTCTTCTATGAATGGTATCATGAAGAAATGAAAGGAATCGCACCGATATTATCCGTCGTAATCATTTTGGCGGTCCTTGCGACGGGCATCGGCGGGTACTTTTTTTTACAAAGCACCAATATTGAAACCACTACTCCGAAGAAGCCTGAACCTCAAAATCAAAAAAGTATTAATGCGGATTTAAATCCGCCGGAGCCGTCGGCTTCCCCTACACCGGCACCGAAACCTGCAGAGCCGAAATCCGCAGGCCAAAAACCGGTTTTGCAGGGGCGTATTATAGATGTCTACCCTGAAAATACGGCAACAATCCAAACTACGGCCGGCTCGGAGGAAATAATTATTGCGACAGATAATATTTTAAAGGATCTTAAAGCGGGCGCGGAAATAGATATTTACGGCAAACAAGACGAGCAAACCGATTTATACCTGGCAAGCTCCGTAAAAATTCAGCCTGCCGGCACTTTAAAATTTCAAATGCCTATTTCGGCAATAAATGACAGAAAAAAATCTGCCGTGGTTATTGACACAAGCAGTTTTATGCTGCGGTTTAGCATACCAAAACCGGCTTATTTGATTCTTTTGAGCCCTGAAGGGCAAATATTGGCTCCTAAGTTCGCGGCCATTCCTATAGCAGCCTACGAAGTAGAAAGTTCGGAGCTTGGAGTTGAGCCTCTTACTAATGCCCAAACCGCCCTAAACTCATTGCAATCAATAACAATACCGATGATGTCTCGCGGTCTATGGGCGGTAAAATTTGTTCCGCTCACGGGAGCAGATCTTTCCACAACAATGTATATCGGAACAATATTTCCTGAGCCTAAAAAATTATCTGAACTCAAAGGGAAACTCTGGTACTTTAACAATGTCAAAGGAGAAAGAATCGGAAAGATTGAAAAAGTATTTGCCGCCTGCGATGAGACTTGCAGAAAAAATATTTCCAAAAAGGAATATTTCTTGTTCGGCAAACTTGCGGAAGCCGCAGTTCAGCAGAAATTGTTCGGAAGAACCGGATCCCCTTACGTATTGAACGGATATAGCGCAGCCGATCCTGTCGATTTCCTCGGCGGTTTGACTTGTTACAACGTAAAAGCAAGCCAAAACGAATCTATTTCCGGTTCAAAACTAGAACTTTTTGACTGGGAAAGCAACGCAATGGAAATGATGGGTCTGTGCGTGAACGGAATGAACTATAATGTATTGCAAATCCCATCTTTTCACGTAATAGATTAATAGAGGTTCAATCCCTCCGTCGCCCACAAAAAATAAAAAGCCCTGCGCCGTTTCCGTCAATTGGCGGATAACGGCCGCAGGGCCAAAATCTTCTATCGTTGCCGATATCTCTCTATGTACTCTCTTGAATACACCAAGTCTTCGTCAACACCGGGCGGGGTGTAATTTGGATCTACTGCATCCCCTCTCTCTTCCATTTCACGGAGCTGTTCTCTAAGCTCCTCGTTTTCACGGAGCAGTGCTTCATAGCGCTCAACGGACATTTCGTACCTGTGGCTGTAAACCCACACGGCGAGATATCGCGGACGATCCTGCAGCCAACACATCCAGTAAGGGTTCAGCCAATCATTATACACGACGCCGCAGACGGTTGTGACCGGCCTTGCGTAATACACGCGATAAAAATAACGATGTCTGTGGTGCCAGCTCCGGTAACGCGCCGGGGTTATATAGACGACCATATGGCTGTGCCTGTTTCTGAAATGAAAATCGTGCACGTGGGCCGGCCTGAAATTTGGGCGTACATGCCAGTTTCTTGATTCTCCGCGCCTGTCTCTGCGCTCTTTCCGGACATCGTGTTGCGGACGCTGCTGTTGTTGGTGCTGCAACTGTTGATTTGAACGCCTGTCCATGCGTTGCCGCTGCAATTGCTGATTCCGGCGTTGGTCTTGCACGGAATCGTTCCGGCGCTGCTGCAATTGCTGTTGCTGATGATTTCCTTCGCGCCGGCCCTTTTGCCGGTCCTGATGTTCGCCGCTTCCCGCAATCCCCAAAAACATTCCGAAATAAACCGTCGTCAATACAGACAAAAACTTTGTCCTATAGCTCATAGAGCCTCCTTTGTGATTTTAAGATACCTGCATACATTATACACATTTCTGATATAATGTAAAGGTGAGAATATTCAAAAAACTTGTCAGGGATAAAATGCCGGAGATAATGAAGGCACAGGGAAAAGAGCTTGATGTGCGCGTTTTGAACGACGATGAATTTAAAGAGGCTTTGCGGAGAAAAATAATTGAAGAAGTGTCAGAATTAAAAGATGCCAAAAACGATGCTGACGCTAAAGATAAGATTGCCTGCCTCCACGAAATAGCAGATGCCCTTGGCGACGCTTACGGATTTACCAAAAAAGAGATTTTGGAATTAAAAGACAAAGTTCACGCCGAACGCGGGGGCTTTGAGAAGCGTCTGTTTTTGGAGGGCCTCGCCCGTAAGTCTCGCCCGTAGGTCTACAACCGAGGGGCTGCGGCCGAGGGAGAGAAAAAATAGCGGGTCAAATAATTCCCAAATTGAAGTGAAAAATCTGAAGTTGCGCAAAAACGCGTCTCCTCCTCCTCCGCCTCCTCCTCCGCCACTACCTCCGGTCGTTGGAGTTTCAGAAGGAGTGGGCGTGGGCGTTCCGCCTCCACCTCCGCCTTGATTAGTAGCTCCCGTAGCAGGAGTTTCAGCGGGGGCTCCGCCTCCTCCGCCTCCTCCTCCGCCTGCGAAAGTTGCCGCGCTTTCCGCGGTAGAAAGAGTCGGATAAGCGGAATAAGTCAAAGCAACGCCTCCATCTGTTTTTACCATCCTGAAGCAATAAGTTGTGTTGGCGGTTGCGCCGTTATTTTGCAGAGCCCAGTCCCATTCACCCGCACTCCCAACTGTAACAGCTCCTGGGTTTGAAGCAGATACGCCGTCTTCGGTAAAAGATTGTTTAACGTTGTTGTAGTCAAGCAGATAATTGGGCAGAGTTGCGTTGTCGGCGGCGGCGGTATTGTATCCTCTCCAGATTGTACCCGAGCCTACTGTTCCGATGTCAGCGTATGTACCTGAAGCGCATGAGCCTCCGAATGATTTGTATTGCAAAGTGAAAGACTGGGCTCCTCCCGAAAGGTTTGCGGTGGAGATTGCAACATCCGTGCGGAGCCTCAATACTTCACCATTCGCTACTTCGGTTATCGGGCCGTTCACTCCGTTACGCAAACCTGCGGTGGTAAGACTTCCGTCGTTTACCGCCCAGCCGTAATTGCGCTGGGTGAAGGCGGTCGCCGACGCAAAAGTCCAGCAGGCATTCCCTCCCGAGTCTGTATTTGTTCCGCCGGTCGCGTCTATGTTGCTCTCGGCAACCTTGCAGGCGTTGGAATCCATGACGTCTGTATATGTTATTGAAGCGGTACCGGGGACTTCAAGGCCCCAGGTTGGGACGGCGGGACTGCCAACAGTGTAAACCGCGTATTTTCCCAAGGAATCGGTGGCGTCCTGGTAAGCAATAGCCACCGAGTCGGCGTCAACCATGGCGGCGGAGGCATAGGCGACATCTGCCGAACCGGAAAAAATCTTGGGGGCTAATTCCTGGGCGCCGCTAATATTATAAATTGCGTATTTTCCCAAGGAATCGGTGAAATCCAGATAAGCAATGACAACCGAGTCGGCATCTGCCATTGCGGTGGATGCATAGTTAACATTATTCGCGACGGAAAAAGTGGTGGGGGCAAGTTCCTGGGCACCGCTGATGTTGTAAACTGCGTATTTCCCCAGGGAATTGGTGCCATCCCTATAAGCAATAACCACCGAGTCGGCGTCAACCATGGCGGCGGAAGCGTAAGTAACACTTACCGCACCGGAAAAAGTGGTGGGGGCAAGTTCTTGGGCGCCGCTGATGTTGTAGACCGCGTATTTTCCGGGGAAGGGGGAATTGGTGGCGTCCCGATAAGCAATAACCACCGAGTCGGCGTCAACCATGGCGGCGGAGACATAGCTAACATCTGCCGAACCGGAAAAGGTGGTAGGGGCAAGTTCCTGTGTGCCGTCGATGTTGTAAATGGCGAATTTTCCCACGAGAGCGGCATCCTCGTAAGCAATAACCACCGAGTTGGCATCAACCATAGCGGCGGATACCCAGCCAACATTTGCCGTACCGGAAAAAGTGGTGGGGGCAAGTTCCTGGGCACCGCTGATGTTGTAAACTGCGTATTTCCCCAGGGAATTGGTGAAATCCAGATAAGCAATGACAACCGAGTCAGCGTCTGCCATGACGGCGGAGACATAGCGAACATCCAACTGACCGGAAAAAGTGGTGGGGGCAAGTTCCTGGGCGCCGCTGATGTTGTAAATGGCGAATTTTCCAGGGAAAGGGGCAACTGTAGAATCCCGGAAAGCAATAACTACTGAATCGGCATCAACCATGGCGGCGGAGACGTAGGTACTCACGCCGGACACAGTGGTGGGAGCTAGTTCCTGGGTGCCTCCTGCTGTGGCGGTTGAAGTCGCCGCCCTCAAGGTTATTTTTGTTCCCGAGTCCTGGCCGTCCAAAGTTAAATTCTGCAAAGTCGTCGTCGCTCCGGCCTTGAAACGGATTTTGGTTGAAGGCGTGATTGCGGTAAATGTCCCTGTCGTGGACGCCGCAGCGGTAAATATTATTCCGGGATTTGTCTCCGCATCCGTACCGGAATTGTTGAGGATTGTAAGATTGTTGAATGCGGAGTCGCCGGTCATTGTGTTAGACAAATATTGAGGTGCTGTGGTTGAGGCAATATAAACCGTGCCGGAATTATCATTAAAAGTCCCGCTGTTTGAATAATTTCCTGAAACTGAAAGAAGCGAAGGGGCTGTAGTTGAAGCGCCGCTTTCAATAAAGAAATTGGTCGTGGAAGCGTTTGCGGCGAAAGTTGTCGTAGCCGGACTTGAAAACTTCACATTATTCAGCGTACTCGTCCCCACCATAAATCCCGAAAGATATTGTGTCGTCGTGCCGTTGAAAGTTGTTGTTCCGAGTGTTGATATTATTCTTCCTGTATTCGCAAAATTCCCGCCGACAAAGAGGTTTGTCGAAGGCAAAGTTGTCGTGCCCGTAAGTACCGCGAAATTACCTGTAGTGGTCGCGGGGTTGTCTCCGAAATTCCAGCTTCCAACCGTTCCGTTGAATTCAAGATTATAAAAAGGAGATGATGTGGAAATAATATTTTTTGGAACGGTTGAAGTCG
>Ga0154952_104_pt1 | contig 12769 bp, 9 predicted proteins | sample RifCSPhighO2_01_FD_105920 | JGI IMG/M metagenome (GOLD analysis project Ga0154952, IMG submission 105920) | Candidatus Giovannonibacteria bacterium RIFCSPHIGHO2_01_FULL_45_33
CGCCGACAATCAAATTAACCGTACTTGTGCCGTTCAAAGTGATTGACGGAGCTGAATTTGATAATGGAGTCGGTGTAGGAGTTGCTGTTGGAGTAGGGGTTGGGGTAGGTGTAGAAACCGGCGCGTTCCAGGCTACGCAATGATATGTGTTGCCTGCAACAGGATTCAAAATGTAATCATAATTATCATAATTCAGACCGTCCTGATAACACGATAATTCCGCGCTCAACACTTCGCCTTCGGGATGAGTTGAGCCGAGAAACGGAACATATCCTTCCCTGAATGCTTCTCGCACCCAGAGCCTGTCACCGAAGGATGTAACATTTATATCCGTTGAAACCGTGCCTGATGCGTTTGTGAAGCCGGTAGTGGTCCACGGAACATCCGCGACGCCTGTTTCATCTCCGGGATTCGGAGTACCGGAGGAAGCGAATTGAAATTGCCAGCCCGATTCTAAATGGCAATTTTCGTTTTCCGCCAGAAAATCCTCCGCAGTTGAAGAGGCTGTATTGTGGTGAGATGACATGGCATCCGGCAAATCAGCTTCGCTGTCACAAACAATTTTTGTGAATACGAAGGTCGCCGAATCGGACGCGGGAGTCGGCGTAGGAGAAGGGGTCGGAGTTGGTGTCGGTGTAGGCGTTGGTGTGGGCGTCACATCATCAAAAGCAGCGCAAATCGGCTGATGACTATTATAAGATGAGTCATCCGGATAAGCGGCATGCCACGCTTCAACCGAAGCAATGTTTTGCATGACCTCAAAAGAGCTGTTAACCAATGTGGTTACATAATCTTGGTCATTTGGAATGTCTGCCGATGAATTAGTATGCGCTACAAGCTCACCGTCAGAATTCAAAAGATTAAGAAAATATCTTTCGTTCGGCTGATTTTGACTGCCTGAGCCTCCGGCACCGGTATGCTTGTCATAAGCGACAAGCGTGATGTTGTACGTTCCGGAGCTAATTGACGCGCTGTAAGGACCTGCTACATGCGTAACATTAGTAAGAGAGCCTATGCCGCTATAAGGCAAAAAATCAACGATTGTTCTGCCGGCTTGCGGTGTTAATGGACAGCTAACTGTTGGCGTTGGCGTTGGAGTCGGAGTAGGCTTGTTGTCACCGCAATCCGGTTCACCATTAATACACCCTTGGATGTTTGCGTGGTTTTCTCCCGGGTCGATTGGCTCGCCATTTATATCTCCGTTGCTTGTGCCTTCCTCATCACCGCTGAAATCGTCATTTTGATCGTTTTGCTCTACCGATACTGTTTCAGAATCGCCGTCGTTAGCTAGTGCAACCTGCGGCGTAAACTTGATAAGCTCGCCGGCATAAGCGTAAAAAACTATTGCCGTGAGCACCAAAACCATATCAATAGTATGCAAAAAAGACCCTTTGGGCTTGTTTGTCATAGAATTAATAGAGTTAAATAACTTGTAATAAATTTGTCCGATAGGACTTTGTCCGTTTAAGGACCAATATTTTCCTAACGTTACAATTTTTGGTTACAAGGACCAAATTTGGTGCGTTGACCGGGTTCGTTGACCAATTGAACGTACTTCCTTATTGAAAGGCATCCTAGCACGTCCTGAAATCAATATCAATACCACCTAAATATACCCTAGTTTCCGCGTATAGCCTCGCCCGTAGATCTCGCCCGTAGGTCTACGACCGAGGGGCTGCGGCCGAGGGCCTCAAATACATTAGCTTCATTAAAATAGACTTTTGGAGCAGTCTTTACACCGTTTTCCACAAGCACATTGCCGTAAACTATCGTGTCCTCCAGATGCCTGATTATGGCATTGATGTCCCCTTCACGCGATTCCGAACGCAACACAATAATAGCTATCTTGCGCTCGCCGTCTTCGCTCATTTTAACTTTAAAAACTCCGGTAAAAGTTTGTCTCGCTTCATCCGTATATCCTGATTTCCCGGAGACCAGTCTGTCGTCGGTTACCGGCCAATTCACATTGATCCATGTATGCTGTTTTTTTTGATTATCGGACGAGGCCGTATATTTCGGTAAAGCTAAAATATCGAATATCGGTTTTTTATTGTTGTAAATATATTTAAGAAGCGTGAAAAGATTGTTAGCCGTTGAAACATTTTCCTGTGCGAGCCCGCTCGCGTCCTTGTAGTGCGTCAGTTCCATGCCGATGGCTTTTGCTTTTTGATTCATCATGTCTACAAAGCGCCACCCTTCGTTCTCAAACACGGAAGCCGCGTCATTGGAAGAAGTCAGAAGTATCGGATAAAGAAGCTTGTCGGAAGAAAAAATTTCTCCGGCAACCAATCCTCCGGAAGAGCCGTATGTTGCGAGCTCCATTTTATTTATCTTAAGCGAGCGCGCCTGAAAACTCTCGGCCGCAACAAGCGCCGTCATAAGCTTGGTTACCGAAGCAATGGGGTAAACAGAAGCGGAGTTTTTAGAAAGCAAAACCTGCCCCGTCTCAAAATCCGCCGCAAGATACGCGTCGGCCGAAAGTTTCGGTATTTTCGAAGTTTTAGCCGAATCAACTTTTTTAAAATAAGCCTCCGTCAGCTTTGAAGCGCCGCCTGAACCGGCAGGCAACAAAGCTCCCTCGGCGTAAATAAGCAGAGGCATCCCTTCTTTAACAAGCGCGAACAATTTGCCGGCATCGCCCACGGAAAGCCTGATACATCCGCCGGAAAACGATGCTTCCACCGGCCTCCCATTGGGATAATACGGCCATCCGTGGATAAAATAATTGCCGAAAATATACATGCTCCATGGCATCCATACCTTGCCGATAGAAGAAAAATGGTTTTTCTCTTTATATCCCATCGTATAGATTCCGCTCGGAGTCTCAAAAAAACTGCCGTCCCTGCCTTTGGATAAAATATCAAAAGTCGTCGTAGCGGTATTGCCTTTATAAAAAGTTATATGCATCTCGCCCAAATCCACAAAAACAAAATCCTTGCCTTCTGCCAAAAGCTCTTCTTTTTTCGCCAAAACGCCTTCTCCGTTTGCAAGTATCGCGTCCGTACCGGCCAACTTTTGGTATACCGGCTTAGAAGAAACATTCGGTTTTATCGCCACATGAACAGAGGTTCCGGATATCATAGATTCAACCGTTAATTTTATATACTCGATGGAGACAAAGCGCCATGCAAAAAATATGGCGCCGATAAGAAAAACTGCTTTCGCGCAATAAAAAAATCCGTCTTTGTCGAATTTCACATCCATTACGCCTATTTTATATGAAAAAAGAGAAAATAACAAAAACGCCCGGTTTTTGTAACCTTGGCGTTTGTTTTTTCATACCCCACTCCGTGGGTCTTCAAGAGGTATTTGATTAGCTTTTCTCCAAAAGAATTTTTCGTCGCCTCTTACCATAAGCAAATGAGCTATGGCCTCGTCCGAAGGCGTCATTGCTCCCGCCCATGTGCCTTCGTAATAAGCAAGCGGGTGCAGGCAGAGCGCGCATAAAAATCTGTCTTTTCTATAGGCAAGAGTGGGACGGCCTTTCCTGATATGGTATGTTACTCCGCTTTTAGCGTCTTCCAGAAAAGAACCGTCAACATAATAACAATGCCACTGGAAAAAACTTATCATTTTACGCAATGTTTTCATGCCTTTTTCTTCCGCTTCCCGCATAGTAGATTCCATGCGGGCGTTACTGGTTCTGGCCATCATTACAAGGCGCGTATTTGCCGGGTCCAGCGTGGGCTCAAAAACTTTGCTTATTTTGCCGTCACCATTTCTGACAATATGCACGTTGCCGTATTTCCCTTTCCAGGGACGGCTAAGCTCCCATGAATTTATGATTTTATCATCAGAATCTTCTTTCGCTGCGGGCGCGCCCTTCGCGTTATCTTTCGCGAAACGATTCATAAATTCATAATTTTTCGGATAATCCAGATTTTTCTGCCCCAACGGCCAGCCGTGAAAAATGCCCGCGCCCTGTAATTTTTTTTCAGTACGCAAAACTTGCCGTCTTGCCTTTTTGTATACAGTTTCAAAATCTGATGTTTGTTCTTCCGCCATCCGCATCACCCCCCTGCTGCGGGCGCGGTACTCATGGCTTTAGTTCCCTTTGCGGGAATTCTGGTTTTGCCATGCTGCGGTATCCACGAATTCGTTTCGGCGTCGTATCCTTTGATCCGGCACGACGCTTCTTTCTCAATTGAATCAGACTTCGTTCCTTCTTTCAGAAGAAAAACAGAGTGTCCGTTCCTTATCATCTTTTCAATCGATTCCGCCAGCTTGCGCCTCTCCGCCAAACTGTTTCCTTCGCGCAAAAAAATTCTGGCTCCTCCGCGCATGACATTGAGCACTTCTACTTCCGGTTTTTCCTGCATACTAATTGCCTCCTTAAATTTTTAGGTACTCCAAATACATAATAGCGTATTTATGGATTTTTGTCCAGCTTCACGCCTATTTTGACGGTATCTTTAAGATTTCCGCTTTTTGTTCGGCGATGGTTCTTGTCATATCCTTCACGGACTGTTCCAGACTCTCTTTTTCCCGTTTCAGCATATCAATTTTATCCTGAAGGTCCTGATTTTGCTGTTTGGTCCGCAGCTGCATGCCTGAATACGTACCCTGAATATCGTCCGCCATTTTATTGAAAGCGCCGGCCAAATATCCGAATTCATCTTTTTGTTTAATATGCGCGCGTATGGTAAGATCGCCCGATCCGAACCATTTGAGCGTTTTTACCAGTTCGCCCAAGGGACCGATTATGGCGCTTTTCATAAATATATAAATAGCCGCCAAAGATATGAGCGAGCTTATGAGAAATATATAAATAGAAACGGCCCTTGTTCTTTTTTGCACGGCATCAATATCGGCCGCCATTTGAACAACATTTGCGTTGGTAAGCTCCACTATTCTATCCAGATTCTCCGAAATAAGCGACGCATAATGCAAAGCCTGGTTTTTTGAAGAGTTCCCCGCAAGCTCCGCCGCCGTCGCTTCCGGCGAACCGGCCTTCCCTTCCGCTCTTAACCGCAATAATTTCTTGTGGTTGGCAAGCGCGGCGTAAGCGTTATTCACGTATCCTCCGAAATAAATATCTATCGCGCCCGCCAATTGAGCTTCCTCAGGCGTCGGAGCCTTAATAATAAGATTTCCCGTAAGCCCTTCTCTTTTCCATTCTTCAATATTCAGACCTCCTCCTGACTTCGCGAATGCGTCGGTCTCCGAACCCCAGGCAAGAGCATTGATGAAAACGCTGAAGAGCAGGTTGGCATGTTCAAACTTTATCTCGTTCGCCCTTATTTCTTCCAGCTGCAAAAAATCATCGGCACCCAAAGCGCTCTCCAAAGCAATCTCCGACGAAAGCAATTCTGTCAGGGATATTTTTATCGCGCGGGTTACAGGTACGTCGTGTTCTATTACTTCTTTTGAGGACTCCGCTATCCTGGACATATTGAAATACCCGACAACAACCGCGGCGGACGAAACAAAAATAATAAAAGCCAGGACCAAAAAAAGTTTTGACCTCAGCTTCATTGTCAGAGCGCTGATTTAATTGCGGTAATACTCAAAACCGCTTTAATAACGCCTATTGCTTTCATATTAACCGGATCTTTGATCGGCACATAGATAGATATCGCCTCGGATTGCGCGCTGTCGTCAAATTCTATCTCGCCATGATAACTCTTGCCTATTCCGCCGGCATATGCATCCACCCACCAACTTTCGTCCGCTTGATAATAATCGGAGGTTTTATTTGTTTGTCCGGCATTCAGCCCAATCTTGTCAGTGACAAATATTTCAGGATAACCGGGGTTTTTTTCCTGAAACTCATGAAGTGCCACGGCTATTTTATTGGTCAGGAACGGCTTGATAAAATCATCAATTCCTTTACTTGCGCGCCATTTCGTATCCAGCGCTATAATAGCGTTTTTTGAAAGATCTTTGTTTTTTTCATTTTGCAGTACGACTTCCTTTAAAATAATCTGATTAGCGGCCAGCTCCTCAATTGTGCTTATTTTGGCGGATAAAACCGCTTCTATCTCCGCGGATAACAGGGTTTTTCCGTTATTTGCCGTATTTGCAGGTACGGTTCCTGCGGGCGCGTTGGAAGCCTGTTTTGGCGCTTTTAAGCCAAACCAGTATATGCCTCCTATGCCCAACAAAACGATTATTAACAGGGCCAAAATCGCATAAAATGCTTTATTGTTTATATTCATAGATATATTATAAATCTTTTGCGTCTAAAGCAATAGTGCCTCCTTTTTGGTATTTGCCGTTGAGGATATCTTTGGCAAGCTTTGATTCCACTTTTTCCTGTATTACTCTCCGCATTTCACGCGCTCCGAAGGCTTCGGAATATCCTGCGTTCGCCAGAGCGTCTAAAGCCGCGTCCGTCCATGAAAACTGATAACCGTCGTCTTCTATCCGCTTTGCAAGGTCTTTTAACATAAGCACGGCAACGGCCCTGACATGTTCATGCGTCAGCGGAGTGTAGATGATAATGCCGTCAAACCTGTTTACAAATTCCGGCCTGAATATTCCCCTCTCCAGTACCACGTCCAGAAGTTTTTTTTGCAGTTCTTCATAAGACAGGCCCGCTTTAATAGATTCCCTGATAAATTCCGAGCCGGCGTTGGAAGTTGAAATTATAAAAGCGCTCGTAAAATCCATGCGGTTAGAATGCGCGTCCTTGGCCGCGCCTTCGTCCAATATCTGTAAAAACAGGTTTAAAATATTCGGATGCGCTTTTTCTATCTCATCAAGCAATATCAAAGAAAAAGGCTGGGTCCGTATTTTTTCGGAAAGATATCCAGGCTGATTCGCCTCCGCGGAGCCGATAAGCCGCGCCATATCCTGAGGGTTTTGGTATTCGGACATATCCAGCCGGATGACCCTGTCAGCGGAGCCGAAATAAACCTTTGCCAGAGCTTTCGCGGTTTCCGTTTTTCCGACGCCTGTGGGCCCTAAAAAAAGAAATGTTCCGGCCGGACGGCTTTGGGCGCTGATGCCGGCGCGTTTTCTCCGAAGCCCGTCAGCAATGGCCTTTATTCCCGTTTCCTGATTGATAACGCTTTCATGCAAAAGATTTTCCAAATTTACAAGAATATTCTTTTCTGCCTCTCCCGCCTCTCCCAGCTCAACACCGAATTTTCTTTCTAAAATATGTTCCGCCATGTCCGGTGTCACAAACCTCGCACGCGACTCCGACGCAAAAACCAAAGTTTGGTGCAAAAGATTTACCGCCTTCTCCGGAAAAGGAACGCCGGAAATATAATGGAGCGCGAGCTCATATATTTTTTTCACGGTTGAATAAAGTATGCGCGCTCCTGTCTTTTTTTCTTCCGCAAGGCTTATATCTTCCAATATCTCTATTACCGTCTCTTCTCCGGGCTCTTCAATCCTCACTTCATTGAAGAGAAGCTTAAGCTGGGATTTATCTCCGATGCTTTTTGAATATCCTTTTGGCGTGGTCAGTCCGATAATCTTTATTAATGGAGAGCGGAGAAAAGGAAGCAGAGCTTCGCTTATTGTGGTTTCCGTGCCCGACTCAAGATAAAGCTCAATGTCTTCTATGACCAAAATCACATTGCCGGCGCGTTCCGCTTCTTTGAATATCTTTGAAAGCGCCGCTGAAGCGCTTCCTGTTTTACTTTTCTCCGACATTATAGACTCCATTTGAAGCCTCAAAACACGCCTATAGTTAAGCGCCGGAAGGCTTTTGCCGTGGCTGACGCGCCAGACAAACCCTTTTACTATCGTCATCTTTCCGATACCCTCTTCGCCGACGAGCAAAACATTTGAGAGCTCTGCTTTTGCCAAAGCTTCTCCCAATTCGGAAATTTCTTTTTTATGCGCCACAATATGAAGGGCTTCCGCGTCGCCGCTGGTAATATTAATTGATCTCGAATGCGTGTCCAAAAGCGGAGTATATCCGTAAGCCAAAGTTTTTCCGATGCCCGGAGAATCCGCCAGCGCTTCAAGAAAAGTTTTCGGGCGGTGCTCACGCGCCGTATCAAACCAATGATAAATAAAATCAAGATCTTTCTCGGCAAGACTCCATGAAAGCAAAATTCCGGCAAAAGTTTTGTCGCAAACCGAGAACGCGGCAAGAAAATCCGACGGTTCCATCAGCCGATGGCCCCTACGCAACGCTGAATTCGCCGCCTCAGCCGCAAGCTGACCCAAATCCAGCTCGCCTAAAAGCGCCGAACATTTTTTCAGAAACTCCTCCTTGTTGATGTCCGTCCGCATAAGGAAAAAATTGCCGAATTCCGATTCCATCATAGCGCCGACGACTTCCTGTTTGTTTTTCGGGTCAGTTATGCCGTACAAAAACACATAAGAAGAAAAATCTATGAAATTCGGCCATGTGTTTTTAAAATCAAGGCGCGAAAGTTCCTTCGCGTCTTCCGGTAAAAATTCAATATTTTTATCCTGAAAATAAACAGCGAACCGCCGTAGAAGGTCGGCAAAAGTGCCTATCCCGAGTGCAATAAGCCCCAAGCCGAGCCATGCTTTTCCTAAATTCGCCAGATAAAACAGCGGAAAAATAACCGCGGCAAAAATGCTGATATTTTTTATCAATTCAAGATTCCGAGTACCGTATCTTTTTTCAATATCGGCCGAATCGCGGAAAGGATGATTTTTTAAGATATAAAGCATGGAAGCTCAAAAAAACATTAAAAAACCGATAAATATAAAAATAACCGCCGCCGCTGGAGCCACGAGCCATCCGAGATAAAACAGCGCCGCGCCCAAAACCGTAAAAAACATTGCGATAAAACCCAGAAAGATGATGATAATCCTTATGCAAAAGCCTACAACGCGGGAAACCAGATTTTCCGCTATTGACATAAAAAAAACCTGCGGGTCAAATCCGAGGCCTTTAGACCGCACATCCCTGTGGAACGGAGAAAACAGGCTTTCCAAAAGGTGGCCTATTGAAAAATAATTATAAACCGCCAGTACGGCGAGCATTGCCTGCGCCCGGGCCCCTTCGGCCCCCGCGCTATAATGCCACATAAAGTAACTTGCGAGCATAGGTTGATTATAGCAAATATTTTTGTTAAATTAATAACAACCTTCCCACCATGGGAAGCACATTCCCCGGTAGCTCAGCGGTAGAGCGGCGCCCTGTTAAGGCGACGGTCGCAGGTCCGATCCCTGCCCGGGGAGCATTGCAAAACGAAAAACGGCGGCATATTATGATATAATAATAAAATGCCTATCGTCGTTATTACTATTGAAGGAGAATCCAAAACGGAATTTGTAAATTCGCTTCATGCTAAAACCCTCGGAGCGGTTGCCCTTGTTATTGTGCAAGAAAAAACGCCTGTAACGCCGCATGAGCGCGTACGGGTATTTTTTAAAAAAAATAATACTATCCGCGCAATTTATTTTGCAGTTCTTTTATATTTGAACCGGTCTTTGCGCCAAAAACTGGATTACTTCAGGTTGAGAGACAGAAAAACTCCCGAAACAATCAGCTGGGTACCGCCGATAATGCATGTTGCCTCCGTGAATAGCGCCGCGGCATACAAAAAACTCTCTGAAATCTCTCCGTCGCTTATCGTGGTCTGGGGCGCCGGAATACTCAAAAAACATATTATTCAGACGGCCAAACAAACCATCAACCTTCATTTGGGGCTGGCGCCTTATTACAGGGGCGCCGTCGGAAACCAATTCGCGGTATTTCATGATGATATCAACCGTATCGGCGTAACTATCCACCACGTCAACCACGAAGCCGATACGGGCGATATTATTGAAACAATACTGCCCGACACAAGAAAACCGCCCCGGGAAATGTTCAGCGCCATGAATAATAAAGCCGAAGAGCGCTTTTGCGATATTGCCGTAAAGCTTTATAACGGAGAAAATCTGCCGAGGATACAACAGGACCGGTCTTTGGGAAAAACTTTTTTATTAAAACAATGGACGCCCGAAATACGCTACAAAGTCGGCAAAAAAATATCGCAATGGGAAAAAGATATCTGTCGTAAACTTCCGGAGCGCTAAGTTTAAAATATGTGGCGGGGCGCGTCATTCGCCGCGGAATGGATTAACCACTGATGGTCGTAGGAACCGCAATTAGCAGGGGTTGTTTTGACTACCGTAGCAGAAATTTAAGCCTCTCAAATATAAACTTTAGTTCATCAACTTGATCAAAAACAATGGCAAGGGCGCTTTTGGAAGGAACAAGAAAAGAAATATTGCCGTCATTTATGGCGGTGGAGGCTTCGGCAAGGAGGGTTGAGCTGTTTTGGCCATACACTTTTGCCGACACAGTGTGGCTTCCCTGGCCCAGTGTTCCGGTAAAAAGAGAGCTGCCGTTGTCTCCGAAAAGAGTGTAGGGATAAAAGTTTTCAGTGCGATAAAGATTTCCGTCAACCCAAAATTCAACCTTAATATCTCCCGCAACTGAAGTTTGGGCTTCCAGAGTATAAGGACCGGTTGCCGGATTCCCGACAAGATTAAGAGTGACTGACACGCCGGAAGGAGGAGTCGGGGTCGGCTGAACAACAGGGACAGAGACCGGAATGGTCTGGGTTGCTCCATTGCTAAACGTAATTGATACGGTGTAGGAACTTGCCTGGCGCCAGAAATTAAAGTAAAGATCAACTTTGGAAGGATCGGATTGCGGTCTTAGGCCTACGATCCAATTTGATCCGTTGTATGGGGTCTCCCATATACCGCCGGATGATCCGGCAATCCGGACTTTGGAAATTGTTCCTGAAACTCCGCCCAATAATATATGCTCGTCATTTATGCCGTCCGGAGCATCGGTATTTATCCCGCCCGTATTGCCAACCTTGTCTATTGTGCCGGATATATATGAAGCGATGGCATTGATGGTGGGAGTGGGAGCTATCTGCGCCACAATGCTGAACGGGGCGTCGGAGTCATCGTATTGCTGTGCGCTTGAAGTGCAATTCCCGACGCATCTGACCCGAAGATAATACTGCCCAAGCGGCAAATCGGACGGCAGCCACATAGTTTCGCTGCCGTCGTTAGGAATACTGCCTAAAAGTCCGTACACTTCTTTGGTTTTGTCCAGAGATACTAAACTAATGGTGACATGAGTACCGTGGCTAACCCATTTTATAGTTTGCGAAGAATTCATTGCCCAACTCTCTCCCCCATTCGGAGATATAACGGTAATGGAAGGCGCGTCGGACCAATTGAAATAAAGTTTTATAATGTCCTGAACCGAAACGCTGGTCGGCGGATATACTATGGCATACAAGTCAAAGCTTCCTGAACCGGCATTGCTGTTTATGGAAAGGTTTGGAATTGACCATTTTCCGGAAACGCACTGTACAAATGTTTCTTCTTTTTTATCGCTATAATAAAACACATCCACCGTGCCGGAATAGTTTGAACACGTTCCTTCAACTGCAGTGTTCTTGCTTGTTAAAGTAGAGTTGGCCACTGGATATGTTATTTTTACCGAAGGCGTTTGCGGCGAAACATCGCTGTATTTCTCCAAATAATCCTCTCCTGACCATCCGTCTGGAGCATTGTCGAAGTTAATATTCCACCATTGGTAATATTGCCCGTTTGAAGGAAGAATTGCGTACTGTGGCCCGCCGATAACCGTTCCCAAGGAACCCGTATATTGAACGCCGAACAGAGTTCCTCCGGCTGTCTGGCGAACATTAACGTTCTGGATAACTTTGACTTTATCTCCAAGAGAAAATTTGGCAGAGATTGGGGTGGGGGTGGGAGACGGAACCGGTCCGCATGCAAGAGAAATTTGGGAAAGATTACCGTTATCAATACTGTCTAAAGGACGTACTCCTGCTCCGGCGAAAACCGCGCAAGCTGCTGATACTGCGTCGGTAGTCGCAATCGCCGGCGCCGTCAAAGCGGTTTGTATACTTCCAATATTTAGATTGACGCCAGATTTCGATACATTCCCGCTCGTGTGCGCGCCGCCGGGAGAAAGAATTTCGATTGATCCGGAGCCGCCGAAATAATAGTTGTTTACAATATTTGCACGCCCTCCATTTCTGACTCTTGTAACGCCTTCGGTAATCACATTATTCCGCATATCGAGAGAGGTATCGGCGTCCACTATTTTTGCTGAAACCGGATCAGTGGTATCATCATAGCTCAGCTGAGGATTGCGGGAGGAAGATTTTGTGAAAAGATTGTGATGAAGCGTCATCCTTGTCGAGCGATCAGCAAGAAGCATATTTTTCTCGCCCCCGCCGGTATCTAAGCCTGCGTTGGCCAGGATGCTCCACGAGACCGTCACATCGCGCGTGCCAGGCTGGGTTATATCTATATTTCCGTCGCCGGAATTGGACACCGAGACATGATCAACGGCCACCTTATATGCCCCATTCGCGATATTAAATCCGTCGCCCGGGGCATTTCGCACGCGAATTCCCCGTACAATCACATCATGCGCTCCGTTGCCTCCGCGAATTCTCAATCCTCCGTTATTTAAAGTAATTCCGGCGAAAGGGGCCGTAAAGCCGTCAATCGTAACAAAGCTCCCCATAATGCTGATGTCGCTCGAAAGATTGATTACGCCTGAAACATCAAAGATGACGCATCGGCTGGACTGTGCGACAGCATCCCGCAAACTGCCTGTGCCTGAGTCGTTGAGATTGGTGACGCGATAAATATTTTTACCGGCGCCTCCGGAAGCATTGCCAAAACCTTCATAGCCGTTTGCTGGGTTCGCACAAGCCGTTCCCGGCGGCGGTGGCGTCGGTGTGGACGTCGGAACCGGCGCGATATATTTCATCAAATAATCCTCTCCTGACCATCCGTCGGGCGCATTATCGAAGTTAACTTGCCACCACCAATAGTTGGT
>Ga0154952_110_pt1 | contig 8960 bp, 9 predicted proteins | sample RifCSPhighO2_01_FD_105920 | JGI IMG/M metagenome (GOLD analysis project Ga0154952, IMG submission 105920) | Candidatus Giovannonibacteria bacterium RIFCSPHIGHO2_01_FULL_45_33
CTTTGCGCCCCGAAGGCACGGCACCTGCCGTACGCGCTTATTTTGAGAACGGAATGGTCTCCTGGCCGCAGCCGGTCAAGCTCTATTATTGCGGTTCACTTTTCAGACATGAAAAACCCCAACGCGGAAGATTCCGCGAACACAGGCAATTCGGACTTGAGGCGCTTGGCGAATCGGACCCGATTATTGACGCGATAGTCATTAAAATTTTATATCTAACGCTGAAAGAACTCGGTTTTGAGAACGTGATAATCCATATGAACAGCCTCGGCGACAAAGAATGCCGGCCGGCATATAAAAAAGATCTGATTGCTTACTATAAAAAGAAATTCAACTATCTTTGCAAAGACTGTAAGAGACGGCTTAAAGAAAATCCATTAAGGCTGTTGGACTGCAAAGAAGAAGAATGTGTGGAATTGCGTCCGCAGGCGCCGAAAATAATAGACCATCTGTGCGAGGGGTGCAAAAACCATTTCAAGGGCGTTCTGGAATTTTTAGATGAAGGACAAATCCCCTACTTTTTGGACCATTATCTCGCAAGAGGATTCGACTACTACGGACGCACTGTTTTTGAGATTTTTCTTGAAGAAGAAAAAAGAGACGCGGAAAACGCCGGAGACCAGACAAAGAAAAACGGCAATAATCACGCGGAAGAAAATTCCGCGCCCCTGGCTTTAGGCGGGGGCGGGCGCTACGACGAGCTTGCCGCGATACTAGGCGCGAAATCTTTGCCGGCGGTAGGAGGAGGACTGGGCTTGGAAAGGGTTCTTCAGGAAATGAAACGGCTTAATCTCCCCGCGAAAAAAGTTCCTCCACCGAAAGTCTTCCTTGTCCAAATCGGCCTTGCCGCCAAAAAACGCAGCTTCAGGCTGATGGAAGAATTGCGGGAGGCCGGAATTCCCGTCGGAGAATCCCTTACTCGCGACAACTTAAAAACCCAGCTGAATATCGCCGCAAAGATAGGCGCCAAGCTCGCGCTCATCATCGGACAGAAAGAAGCCATGGAAGGCTCCGTCATCATGCGCAACATGCACGAAGGCACGCAGGAGATTGTTCAGCAAAATAAACTCCTGGAAAGAATTAAAATTGAACTGAAAAAATAAAAAGGGTTATTTTCCTTTGAGAACTTTCTTTTTTCCTTAATTTTTGGAAATTAAAAATAAGTAGTGCCTACATCCACTACCATTTCTCTCATGGAGTATTTTTTAGAAATACTTTCGATGAAGCCGCTATCTCATTCAACAACTAACTCTTGTTTGGAATTTATTTTGTTTGTTATAGCCCTAAACTAAAACTAAATTAGTTGCTGATAGAATAAACTCGAACAAGATTATCATACATTACAGACGCATAAAGTTTATTGCCGTGAATTTCCAATCCAACGGGATTGCCGGTGTTGAGGTTTAAGAACGAAGAGCCACAAATATTACAAGCGCTAAAAGGAAGATCGAATTCTGTGATATATACTCCTTTGGAGTCATAAACTTTTATTTTACCATTCGTGTGATCTGCCACCCATATTCTGAATTTATCATCTACATCAATGAAATATGGCACATAATCCAGAGCTATCTTGTTAATAAGTTCCCCTTGGGGAGTTTGGATAGTTATGGAACTATTATCGTCATAAACCCTCTGATAAGACGGCGGACCTACTGATTCATTGCCCCAGTTGGAAAAATAAACGCGATTACTTGCATCGATGGCTATATTTCGAGGGTAGTAGTTCTGACCCAAAGCCAAGTCTGCAATTTTTTGCCCAGCACTATTGAATACTTCAATGGCCCTTCCCGAAACATAAAACAATCCATCACTATTTACTGAAATTCCTTGATAGGCTGAAGATGGAAATTCTCTTAAATAGATACCTTCGGGCGAAAAAACCTGCACACGTCTATTATTTGTGTCTGTTATATATGCATTTCCCAAAGAATCAAAAGCTATGTCCCACGGCTCACTAAATTGACCCGGCGTACTTCCGCGAGCGCTTCCGAGAGTCTGAATTAGGTTTAAATCAGAATCGTAGACTTTGATATTGTCATTATGATAGTCAGCGACGTAAATCTTACCCAAAGGATTTACTGCAATTCCTGCGGGATGGTTTAGTCCAGTTATCTGACCAATGACTGCAATCGAGGGAATTGAACGATTATTAGATGGATTCGAATTTGGTGATGTTATTGGGCTTATTGTAGTAAAAGATTGTTCACTGCTTGTTGCAGCATTCCCAACCGCGTCTTTTGAAACAACTACATAATAATAGATTTGAGAGTATATGAGATTAGATAGATTCACAGTGTGGTTAGTCGCGCTGTTAGCACCACTGACTTTACTGGTTGTTGTGCCTGCAACGGGAGAGCTTATTGTATAAATTACCTCACTACTTGCCGCCTCATCCGTTGTCCAAATAATCGCTGCCGATGTTTCAGTTATATTTGTAGCCTGAATATTTGAAATTATCGGCGGAGTTGTGTCGCTGGAAGATGTTGGTGTAGCCGGAATTGCTGGAGTTGCCGGCGTAGCGCTACCACCTCCGCCACCAGACGGAATAGCAGGTATTGCGGGTGTCGCAGGAATTGTTCCCGACGGAGTTGTGGTCGCAGTTGCCGTCGTTGTAGTCGCTTGTGTGGTAGTTGATATTATATTTTGCAAGCCTGGTGCAATAAGTAATCCTGGCGGAACAACATCAGAATTGCCGGCTCCGCCGGAAACAAGTTCATTTAATTTTGCTCTTGTTTTTGGCCCGACTACTCCTACGGTCTCAATACCATTTTGTTCCTGCAATCTTTTAACAGCCGCTTCGGTAAGCGAACCGAAATATCCTGTTACCAGTCCTTCGGGATAAATTTCAGGAAACTGCTTAAGAAATTCTTGCAATTCTTTTACTTCGTCGCCGGTCATTCCTCTTTGCAATGTCTTAGTGAATTTTGAAATTTCACTTATACGTGCCGCTGCCGTTTTGGCCGATTCAAGCTGTTGTTGCAGTGTGGTAATTTGCTGCTGTAAATCTTTAATTTTGAGCTGGAGCTGTTGGACAATTAAATCCAAATTCGGCTCTTCGGCCCGTGCCGCAAAAGCAGAAAAAGAGAGAATGATTATAAGAACAAAAGCGCTAACAAATAAACAAGTTTTTTGTTTCATGCCTCAATAATAGCACATTTTTAATGCTATTTGAATTTCACGATGCTTCGTGTTATACTTGAAATATGGTCACGGTAACAATACCAAAAAAAGAATATAAAGAACTGGTTGAGAAAAAAATGAGATACGAGCAGCTTCGCCAGATAATTGAAGGCGATCTTTTTACCTCACCATCTACCCACAGCACAAAAGAAGTTTTGACTGGTTTTAGGGCCACTAAAAAATATAGTGTTAAGTTTTTGAAAAGCCTTGAAAAAGGACTTAAGCGGTCGTCCTATTTCAAAGCATGAAGATTCTGCCCTTATCCAAAGAGCTGACCAAATATCTCCAGAAACACAAACTGGAGAAAAAATTTATTAAACAAAAAGAGTTTTTTGAGGGCAACGCCTTCCATCCAAGCCTGGAAACCGAAATATTAGCGCCAAAACATCTCCGCATCTGGAGTTTTAGAATCGACAAAAAATATCGGGCTATTTTTATATTTAGAACCAATAATACTATTGAAATTTTAGATATTAACAATCATTATAAATAGCATGGATTCCTGCATTTTTTGCAAAATAGCCGCAAAACAGGACCCCGCCGAGATACTTATGGAATCGGACAGCGTTGTGGTCTTTAAAGACATCTACCCTTCCGCGCCGGTCCATTATCTCGTGGTTTCCAAAAAACATATCCCTTCAATTAAAGAAGTAAACCACGAAGACGAGGCTTTAATAGGACATCTTATACACACGGCCAAGGACTCGGCCGAGAAATTAGGGCTTTCGGGATACAAGCTGGTCTTTAATGTAGGAAAGGAAGGCGGGCAGATAGTAGACCATATCCACTTGCATATTTTGGGCGGATGGGCTAAAAATAAGCCTGGCAGTATTAATGTCTAATGACGCTTAATTTATGGTAGAAGTACGAAAAAGAGAGAACGAGTCGACCGGAAGTCTTCTCCGGCGCTTCAATAAAATGCTTCAACAGAGCGGTTTTTTGACCCGCGCCAGAAGCGGCCGCTATCACGCCGACCTGCCTTCCCAATATCAGAAGAAAAAGGAGGCTTTGAGGCGCCTTGCCTGGCAAAAAGAGAACGCAAAACAGCGCAAACTGGGTAAAGTCCAGTAGTAATACCCGCGGAAAATTTACAATATTCTTATTTAGTAATACAATTATATATATAATTGTTATTTTTATATGACGCTAAAAGATAAAATTTCTGAAGACATCAAAACCGCTTTAAAGAGCGGCGCGGAAGGAGCCATCAGGCTTTCAACCCTGCGCATGGTTTCCGCCGCCGTTTCAAACAAAGCAATTGAATTGCGGAAAAAAGACCTGGGACTTTCCGACCGGGAAATTTTGGATGTAATTTCCTCGGAACTCAAAAAAAGAAAAGACGCGGCGGAAGAATTCAGAAAAGGCGGCAGAGAAGACCTTGCCAAAAAAGAAGAGTCCGAGCTTTTGGTATTAAAAGAATATTTGCCGCCGGAAATCTCGGACGAAGACATTGTCAGGATAGTCCGCGACGGCGTGCGCGAATCGGGTGCAAGCGGAGAGAAAGATTTCGGCAAAGCAATGAAAATAATTATGCCCACCTTAAAAGGCAAGGCTTCGGGCGACAGAGTGTCGGTGGCACTAAAAAATGAGCTTCAGAAAGAATGATAGAGTTTAAAAATTTGAGCGGAAAGCGCGTACGGTACGGCGCTTACAAGAAACTTTACAAAAAAATATTTTACAAAAGCGGAAATAGTTTCTGGCTCTCCGCGGTATTTGCCCCTCCTTCCCTGATGAGAAGGCTGAACAAAAAATACCGCGGTAAAAACAAGCCCGCAAACGTACTTTCGTTCCTTCTTGAAAAAAACCTGCCCGGACGGCAGACGGGTACAGGAGAAATTTTTTTAAACGCGAAAGAAAAAAATCTCCCTTATCTTTTTCTGCACGGATCGCTCCACCTTTTGGGATATGACCATAAAAAAAATAAAGCCGCGGAAAAAATGGAACATTTAGAGAAAAAAATATTACATAAAAAATGAGAACTTACGGCGCAATAGGAATAGACCTCGGAACCGAATCAATAAAAGCGGTTGCTTTGGAGGCCGGCGCGGACGGTTCGGTTAAAGTTGTCGGTGCGGGGGCAGCATTGTCCGAGGGTCTGCGCAAGGGCGTCATTGTTAATATTGATGCCGCCGCAAAATCTTTGTCCGGTGCTTTTGAGGCGCTGAAAAAATCAACCAATGCCGGAAACGGAAATGTCTACGCCGGAATAGGCGGAGTAGGCTTGAGCTTTCAGAAATCAAAAGGATTGGTCGCGGTTTCGCGCGCAGACGGAGAAGTTTCCAAAGAGGACTTAAAACGCGCCGTCGCAGCTTCCGAAAACAACCTTGTCCGCATACAAAACCGCGAAATACTCCACTCAATACCTATTTCATACAAAATAGACAACGAAACAATTACCCACGACCCTGTCGGACTTTCCGGCCTAAAACTTGAAGCAGAAACGCTGTTTATTACCGTCTTCGCACAGCATTTCAAAAGTATCCTGAAAACCTTTGACGAAGCCGGTGTATCATTGGAGGATGCAATCTCGCTTCCCATGGCGGTTGCGGAAGCGATTCTCTCCAAGCGGGAAAAAGAGTTCGGCGTGATGGTTTTGGACATCGGCTTCTCAACCACCTCTCTTTGTATATTTGAAGAAAATTATCCTTATTCGCTTGAAGTATTTCCCATAGGTTCCGGGCATATTACCAATGACATCGCGGTAGGTTTTCAGATCCCGATTGAAGAAGCGGAGAAATTAAAAATAAATTACGGAACAGTGGAAAAAAATTCCGAAGCGCATATTTCAAAAAAATCCGCCAAAAACTCAGCCGATGACATTGTCTACGGGCACTATTCCAGAAAAAAACTTACAGACATCATTGAAGACAGGCTTTCGGATATTTTTGAACTTACCGAAAAACACTTAAAGAAAGTCGGGCGCGAAGGGCTCCTGCCCGGAGGAGTGGTCATCGCCGGAGGCGGGTCAAACCTGCCGGGAATTGCCGACTACACCCGCGAACATTTAAAACTTCCAGCGCGCCTCGCCGAGATAAATAATTTAGGAGGACTGCACGATAAAGTAAAAAATCCGGCGTGGGCCGGAGCGGTCGGCATTGCTCTTGTGGCTTTGGAAAAACATATCGGCGGCGGGACTTCTGCGAGAGGTTCTAAAGAAACCATTATGCGCTGGTTCCGCGCTTTTTTACCATAAAGAAAAACATCACAAGTTTTCTCCTTGTCAACTCTTGCGCGATTTTTATTGTGCGCTAGTATGGGTGCGAAATCCCGATTCTGACTTCGTCATGAATCGCGGATTCTCGATTATCTAAATTAATAAATAATGTAAATCGGGATTATGCCGCAGATAAAACCTGAAATAGAATCGTTTGCGAGGATTAAAGTTGTCGGAGTCGGAGGCTCCGGCAAAAACGCCGTGAACCACATGGTAAAATCCAAGGTCCGCGGAGTTGAATTTCTTGCCGTAAACACCGACGCGCAGGACCTTCACCAAAGCCTGGCGCACAAAAAAATACGCATCGGCAAAGGACTGACCAAGGGTTTGGGAACAGGAATGAATCCTGAACTTGGACGACAGGCCGCCGAAGAAACTCGCGACGAAATACTGGAAGCGCTGAAAGGCGCCGACATGGTTTTTGTTACCTGCGGAATGGGAGGAGGCACGGGTACAGGCGGAGCGCCGGTTGTGGCGCAAGCCGCAAAATCACAGGGAGCGCTTACCATCGGAGTTGTTACGCGGCCGTTCGCTTTTGAAGGAGCGGAGCGCGCGCGCCTCGCCGAATCAGGACTCTCGCGCCTGCGTGAAGCGGTTGACGCGCTCATTATCATCCCGAACGACAAGCTTCTTTCGGTAGTTTCCAAAGACACCTCTTTCCTTTCGGCTTTTTCAATGTGTGACGAAGTTTTGCGCCACGCCGTTGAGGGTATCTCCGACCTTATTACAATGCCGGGTGTAATCAACGTGGACTTTGCCGACGTAAAATCTATAATGCAGAACGCCGGTTCCGCTCTTATGGGCATCGGACACGCCGAAGGAGAATCACGCGCGGAAGAAGCGGCCAAAACGGCGATTTCCTCGCCTTTGCTGGACGTTTCCATCAACGGCGCAAGAGGCGTGCTTTTTGCCATCGCAGGAGGACCGGATATGACCATGTGGGAAATTCAAAGCGCCGCCAAAGTTATTACCGAATCAATTGATTCCGACGCAAAAGTCATTTTCGGGGCAATACAGGACGAAAGGTTAAAAAAAGGACAATTAAAAATTACCGTTATTGCTTCCGGTTTTCCGGACGGCGCTACCGGCAAAGCGCCGACTCTTTTCGGCGGATTTTCCGCTAAAACCGCGAACATCTCTAAAACCGCGGACGCGAAAGCCGACATCAAAAACGCAATTGAACAAAACACGAGCGACGGAAACCGCACAAACGGCTCCGGCATCGGCAGTATCTTCTCCGGAGCTTCCAGTTTCAGCAAAAAAGAAAATCCGACCCCGGAAGACTCCGAATGGGACTCTATCCCCGCTTTCATCAGAAGGCAGAAGAAATAGGGCTTGTGCTAGCCGCTTCGCCCGTGCGAAGCGGCATGCTCGCCGCTTGCGCGAAGTGATTTTATTTTGGTAAAATAAAATCATATATGCCTCCCCAAGGATTTTTGAACCCTGAACAAGTATTGCAAAATTGGGATGTAAGGACCGGGGAAAAGGTGGCCGATTTCGGCTGCGGACCGGGGTTTTATGATATTCCATTGGGCCAAAAAGTCGGGTCCAACGGCAAGATTTATGCTTTTGACATAAGGCTGGAGGCGCTCGAAACGACCCGCGCCAAAGCCAAGCTTTTCCACGTATTTAATATAGAGCCGACAAGGGCTGACCTGGAGCTGGCACGCGGAAGCGGTCTGCGCGACATGGGCGTTGATAAAGTTTTGGTCGCCAACATATTATTCCAGGCTCCAAACCAAAGCGCTGTTTTGGACGAAGCTGTAAGAGTTCTGCGCCCCGGCGGAAGCCTGCTTGTCATTGAATGGAACGACAACGACATCTCTCACCCTATCCCCTCATCTAAAGTAAACAAAGAAGAAATAAAAACAGTTATCCTTTCCAAAGGCCTCATTTTAGTAAAAGAGTTCGCGGCCGGAAGCCATCATTACGGCTTAGTATTCACAAAAAAAGAATAATATGCAGACTACGAATTATCTTCAGGTAGGAGTTATAGTAGGCGCGATTGTTCTCGTAACCATTGCTATAATGATACTCACCGGATTTTTGCCGGGGCTCCGTCAGGGTTTTTCCGGCGGCGGCACGGTAGTTATGTGGGGCTTTGACGCCGAAGACTCTTTCGGAGATGTTTTTCACAAATTCGGGCAGGTCTACCGCGGCAGTATGGTTAAATACTTAAAAAAGAGCCCCATTAATTTTGAAAATGAGCTTTTAAACGCAATCGCCCGCGGAGACTCACCTGACCTTATTATTTTTCCTTCAGATCTTTTTATAAAACATAAAGATATACTGGCGGCAGCACCGGCTATCACAATGACCGAGCGGGAAATCAGCCAGCAATTCGTTGATGCCGCTAAAACTTTCTTAAGCGCAAAAAACGAGGTTTTAGGGATGCCGTTCTACGCCGAAACATTGCAGCTTTATTTCAACAAAGATATATTCACAGAAAATTTTGTAACACTTCCGCCTGAAACCTGGGATGAGGTATTGAGTTTGTCCGGGAAAATCACAAGAAAAGACGACTCCGGCAACATTTTAATTTCCGGAGCGGCATTGGGGAGGG
>Ga0154952_135_pt1 | contig 5805 bp, 1 predicted proteins | sample RifCSPhighO2_01_FD_105920 | JGI IMG/M metagenome (GOLD analysis project Ga0154952, IMG submission 105920) | Candidatus Giovannonibacteria bacterium RIFCSPHIGHO2_01_FULL_45_33
TTACATATTATTCAGCAGACACTACACTGGACTCCGCCAACTTCCTTTCCGTAAATACTTCCCTCGGCTACCTCGGAATAGGAACCTCCACTCCATGGGCTCCTCTCTCCGTCTACGGCAACATTGTTTTTGATACTTCAAGCATCAAAATCGGAACAACAACCAGCCAAAACCTTACCGTCTCCTATCTCAACGCCGCCACCTCAACCATCCCCAACAACCAGAAATACTCTTTCACTCTCGCCACTTCCACAACCGACCGCCCGATTTTCAGAATTGACACATCAAGCGGTTCCGCTATCAGAGTTGCCACCACTTCCATCATCGGAGGATTCAATGTTGACGATGGAGCCTTTGAATACGACTCCGGCTCGGGAATTACTTCCATTGACTCCATCAACACCGGACCTATGGCTTTTGATACGGATGCGGGAATAGTGAGCTGGATGGATATGCCCGTATCAACCACCACGCCCGGCATTGTCATGAGCTACACAGCCCAGCTCGGCTCCCGCCCTGCTTTTACCATTTATTCAGACACTGAAAATAGCGGGGGAATCGGAGGAACCGGAGGAGCAAGGATAAAAGTAGGCATCGCTTCCTCAACTCCATACGGAACACTATCTGTAGAAATGGGAAGTTCAACCACTGCCTTCGTAGTCTCCGACGAAGGCACTTCAACTCCCGCATTTATTGTCGGAGGCAACGGCTTTGTCGGCTTAGGCACATCTACTCCGGGTACTCTTTTTTCGGTGCAAGGAATTGCAAACTTCTCCACAGCAACATCAACTTTTCTATCAACCGGAGGTATAAATGTAACCAGCGGCTGTGTTGCGATACGAGGTGTTTGTCTCGGTTCGGGTTCCGGCGCGGGAACGGTAAACTCGGGAACAATAAACCAGCTTGCTTACTACACAGGTTCAACCGCGGTCTCTTCTTCAGGATTCCTATCTATTAACAATACAAGCGGCTTCCTCGGAATAGGAACTTCAACTCCCGGTTCACAAGTAGCTATCGGAGGCAACGCAATCGGCAACACTCTTCTTGAACTGGACGCCCTTACAGGACAAACCGCTCCGATATTGAATGTCAGACTTGCAAGCACTACAAAGTTTATTGTCAGCTCAACAGGCAATGTCGGCATCGGTACTTCAACTCCCGACGCAATTCTTACTATTCAAAGCGTCGGCAAATTTGTAGCTAACGCAACTTCTTCAATTTGGAACGGACTCGCGGTTTCCGGCCTTACCGCAACTTCTTCGGGAATAATTGTCACAGGCGGATCAATCCTAAGCAACGGCAGAATAGAATTAACAGGAACCGCCACTTCTTCATTTACTTCTTCAGGACTTTCAGTTGCGGGAGGGGGCCTCGCTTCTTCAGCAGGACTCACAATCACGGGAGGAAGAATCAAATCTTCAGGGGAACTTGAAATTACATCGGTAGCCACCTCAACATTCTTAGGAAGTATAGGCGTCGGTACTACAACTCCGTTAGCCAGGCTTTCAATTGACGGATCAACTAATACAACTTTGGGTATCGCAGGAATTCATGAAATCGTAACCATTAATCCGACAGCGGGAGGCGCTATACAATACGGAAACAGATTTATTATCCAGAACATGCCTACAAACGGCGCAAACACAATGACAGGACAGCTTATAAGAGTTATTGACAGCTCCGGAAATTCAAACACCGTGCTCGGACAGGAAATTCAGGCCGGTAGCGGCACAACAACCGCGGGCGTAAACACAGGGCTCCGCGCGAACGGAAAAACGTTCGGAGTACAGGGACTTACCACATCTTCCGCCGCAGGCACATTGGTTCCCGCGGGGCTCTACGCGGAAACCACCGGTACAACGCAGGGCCAGGCTCTCCGCGCTTACTCGGCTTCTATTACTACTGCGGATATGGGAATGTTCTACGAAGAAGGCACGCAGACTTTCTCGGGCACGGGGCTCAAAATGAATTTCAACGCCGCGGGCGGAGGCGCCTTCACCGGCAACTTTATTAATTTCCAGGTACAGGGTGCTTCAATGTTGATAGCCAGCTCATCGGGAACGCTTGCCATTGGCAGTACGACTCCATATTTGGGCGCGAATATTCCAAGCTCTCACAGAAGCTTAATAATAGATTCCGGCGCAATGGGCACGGGCACATCCACTCCGCTCTTGTATCTCTCAACAAGCGACGCGTCTGCGGGCAACAAAATGTTCATCAGTGCGTTTTCCGACAGCGGAGCAAACCCGAGATTTATAGTCCAGACCACGGGAAAAATAGTTACTGATGACACCGCGGTTACGGGGCCTGCGGACGTTGCCGAATATATTTCCGCGAAAAACGACAAGCCGTATCTTGAACCGGGAGACCTTTTGGTAATTGACGGAAGTGACCTGCACAATTTGGCCAAAAAATCTACGGGCATTCCGTACGATTCTAAAGTTATCGGAGTGGTTTCCACGAAGCCCGGTTTTGTGGCCGGCGGAGGCTCGGTGGAGCAAAATCACGACGATGATGTAATAGGCGCGCTGATAGGAAGAGTGCCCGTAAAAGTATCCGACGAAAACGGCGAAGTTAAAGTAGGGGACAGACTTACCTCATCATCAATTCCGGGAGTGGCAATGAAAGCAACTAGCTCGGGCATGACTATCGGTATGGCTTTGGAAGGTTTTGACGGCGTCAATGCGTATTCACAAGGGACATTGGACGTGCTCGCGCAAAAAGAAAGTGTGGAAAGCACGGCGACAGTTACGGAAACAAAAACAATAGACAACAGAAATTATTCAGGAGAAGCAAATCCAGCAAAAGACGGCACTGTAAAAGAAGTAACCGTAAGCAGGCAGGCGACAACAACCACGGAAATATTCGTAAAGCCGGAGAACGCTCCAGCGACCGCGTCCACGACTTCTTCGGGGAAGATGGTAAAAATAGGAAAAGTATTGGTATTCCTGAACCTCACGCATATTACTTTGGATAGCGGACTTTCAGGACTTACCTCCACCTCTACCGATAATGCGTGGACTATCGGCCAACAATCAGGAAAAGTGACAGTCAATTATTCCGCGGACTTGAATTTGCAGGGCAATAATATTTATGATGTGGGCGCGATTTCGGGAATGTCCGGCAAATGGAGAATTGATGAGAACGGAAAGCTTACGGCTAAAGAAATTGAGGTTGAAAAAGCGACTGTTACAAAAGAACTTAATGTCGGTACAGCAGACAAACCTACTGGCATTACTATATATGATGAAGTTACCGGCTCGCCATATTGTATCAAGATGTCCAATGGCGCGATGGTAACATCTGTCGGGACGTGTGTTTCAGCTCCGCCATCAGAATCTCCGGCGCCGGAGCCTTCACCAACACCCACTATAATAGAAGAGCCCCCGCAAAGTGGCGATGACGCCACCGCGGGGCAAGCAACCCCAACACCTGAGCCGACTCCGCCAGAACCCACGCCTACTCCCACACCCGAACCTACTATTATAGAAGAGCCCCCGCAAAGTGGCGATGACGCCACCGCGGGGCAAGCAACCCCAACACTATGAAATATGTAAAAATCTTGTCACTTCCGGCATCGCAATTGTTAGTGTTTTTCGTCTTAGCCTTTTCCCTTTTAAATTTTAATCCTGCCCACGCCGGCCTAATCCTCCAACACCCTACCTATACCGGACTCAACCAGGGCCTCGTTGGCTATTGGTCCTTTGACGGAAAAGATATGGCTGGAGTGAAGGCTTATGATAGAAGCGGACAGGGAAATGACGGGACATTGACGAATGGACCGGCATCCGCCATAGGGCGGATCGGCCAGGGGTTGAGTTTTGACGGGAGTAATGATTATGTGAATACCAATTATGCTCCAACTATTTCTTCTGGAACAAGTTTTAGTTTAAGTGTATGGTTTAAAACTACAGGCACCGTTCTTGGCGATGAAATTTTTAGTTCGTTAATAACGGGCGGCTCGCCGCACATAATTCTTTCAACAGTTAATGGAGCATGTACTCCAGCAACGGCTATAATTTGGGACGTAAAGGATGACGCCGGAACAGGGGTTTTTACCTGCGCTTCAAAAACTTTTAATGACGGCCTTTGGCACCACGCCGTTGGAATAATTGACCGCGCTACCCAAACTTCAAGGCTTTATGTCGATAATATTTTACAGGATTCCGATAGCATATCAACATTCGGAGCTTTTACACTTACCGGCAATCCATTTTTCATAGGAGCTCGAGACGGCGGCGGTTCAGACTCCGTACATTTCCCCGGCTCAATCGACGACGTCCGAGTATACAACCGGGCGCTTTCGGCGGACGAAATAAAACGCCTCTACAAAATCGGGGCGACGCTGAAAATAAATACTTCAATCAACAATGATTCTTTGCAAAAAGGTTTGGTGGGCTACTGGTCTTTTGACGGCAAAGACATGGCAAATATCACCGCCTACGACCGCTCCGGCAACACCAACAACGGAACGCTCACTGGCGGCCCCACCCGCGCCATCGGCAAACTCGGCCAGGGGTTGAGCTTTGACGGGAGTAATGATTATGTGCGGGCGACAAGATCATCTTCACTCAATGGAGCGTTTGACGGTGCTTACTCCGTCTCTATGTGGTTCAAGAGTAACTCAAGTGCAACCATAAAAACTTTTTATCACATTAGTGATGCTAGTAGCGGTTCGCATATGGCGTTCTTCAATTATCAAAGCGTAGGAAAGGTAACTATGTACTCACGCAATGCTACTTTAGCAGATACATTGGAGTCTAATACTTCTAATTTGAATAATGATGTTTGGAGAATGGTTACTTTTATCCAAACCGGCACCAACATGCTGATATATATTGACGGGGTTTTAGATAATTCTAGGGCAAACGGTACATTAGTGACGAGCAGTGATATAGATTTGTTTATAGGTGCCAGAAGTTTTTCTGACCGATTTTTTCCTGGCCTCATCGACGACGTGCGTATCTACAACCGCGCGCTCTCGGCGGACGAAATTAAACGTCTCTACAAAATCGGGGCGACGTTGAAGGTGAATACTTCAATCAATAATGATTCTTTACAAAAAGGTTTGGTGGGCTATTGGTCGTTCAACGACAACGATTTGGCCTCAAACACAAATATTACAACTGCGCTGGACCGTTCGGGTCAGGGAAATGACGGAAAATTACAAAACATGTCCACTTCTTCTGCTCGCGCCATCGGCAAAATCGGCCAGGGGTTGAGTTTTGATGGGGTGGATGATTATGTGCAATCAACCAATGTATTATCCGTTGGTGATGTATTTACTGTTTCCATGTGGTTCAAAAGAGGTTCATTAACTCCGGCGTCCTACCACACTTTATGGTCATCCGGTAAAAATGGTCCTGTTATTACACTGGATCTATCAAACAGTGACGCTGTGCAATTACACGGACATTCGCTGGGAACACTTACGACAAGCACAATTACTATTTCAGAAACTACAACCTGGCATCATCTAGTGGTCGCAAAAAACGGTTCCGCTTCTACCAAGATGTACATAGACGGAGTAGATAGGACCGGAACGGTTGCTAATGCAACAATGCTGGCGACCACTCATAAACCCGCTATTGGGATGGATCTCTCCCAAGATACAGACAATCCAACGGCCGGTAGTTACTTTAATGGCCCAATCGACGAAGTCCGCGTCTACAACCGCACGTTGACGAGGGACGAGATTAAAAGATTATATAGTTTGGGGAGGGAGATTAAGGCTAAAAATATTATAAAATAAAAAATATATGCAAAAAAATCGGCAAAAAACGGAGAAATTAGGAACTTGGAAAC
>Ga0154952_106_pt1 | contig 1020 bp, 1 predicted proteins | sample RifCSPhighO2_01_FD_105920 | JGI IMG/M metagenome (GOLD analysis project Ga0154952, IMG submission 105920) | Candidatus Giovannonibacteria bacterium RIFCSPHIGHO2_01_FULL_45_33
AACTTTTTAACTTCCTCAGAACGAAAATCACCATCGCCTTCAAGATATTGCAATTTAATATCTTCAATATCTATTCTTCCGGAATTGTTTTCATCAGATTCTAATGTGACTAATCTCCCTCGTAAACCTGTTTTTTCGTAACTTGTACATATAAGTTTTTTTAATCCAAGTTTTTCAAAGTTCTGTGCAAAATATTTTGTAAAACTGCTTGACTCTGTATCATCGCAAGGACATAGGACAACTCTTCTTTTAAATATATGAGGATTATAATCCAAATATGCATTTACTTCTCTTTCAACATCTTCATACTGAGTATAAAATTCATCATTTTTACTTTTATGCGCTTTGTCTAAAGTTCTTCTAGCCATATTATTTGTTCTTATCCTTATTTTTAGTAATGAGCACACGATGATATATTTGGACACCATCAATAATACCGTAGCCCTTTGTCCCTGCTTTTGATTTTATATCCCCTTTATACCCTACTGTTTTTTTCCACTCTTTGCTCATTGTGCTGTGCGTCCATCCCATTGCTGGGCCAACAATTTTAAATTGTTCTGGGCAATATTTATTCATAAATGTTAGCGGGACTCCCATTATGCCATCATAATCTGATGGTATTGCATCAGAATAGGGTACCTCTATGGCATCATAATTATCATATTTTTTATATCCTATACCTTTAATCTCTTTGTGTTTGCTAAATTTTATATTATCGGCCATTGACATGAGCGCTAAAGGTTGATGTCTTTTGCCATGGTCTATATTCGTAAGCCACAAACAACTATTTGTAGAAACAATTCTTTCTCCGTTTTGTGAAAGACTTGTTTCCGTTCCATATAATTCATACCCTTTTGGAACAATAAAACCTGAAATCCAACGGCCAATTCCAGTACCTAACCACGCTTTATTATTTTTTAATAAAGGAAATATTTCTTTATAAGCAATACAATTTATATTGCCGATAACAAGAAATTTTTTATTCCCTTCCAATATCCAATTAATAAATTCTCGAAAAAG